>Ga0056128_1000948_pt1 | contig 30049 bp, 16 predicted proteins | sample WorMetLIZISLAND2_FD_71113 | JGI IMG/M metagenome (GOLD analysis project Ga0056128, IMG submission 71113) | Marine gutless worms symbiont microbial communities from Max Planck institute for Marine Microbiology, Germany - Olavius geniculatus... ... | reverse complement strand
TCGATTGGCGCTGAATTCAGTGACCTTGGATGACCTTGAACGCCAAAATAGGGGTTTTTACGGATTTTTTTCGCGATATGAGGCTGCGCAAGTCTTTATCATTCACAAGGAGGCGCCACCTTCCAACGTCAACGTCAACGCCAACGCCACACGCGCCTATGGCCGATGTGTATTAGGGTCCCGATGGGCCGAGTCCAAGTGATATGCAATTTTCGAAACTATAACTACTGAACTGGAAATGCTGTAGGCTTTCGCGCGTCTCGTGAGCTTTGCTCAAATTTCTTGTACTCTATTAGGCTTTGGCGTTGCGAAAGGCGCCGGTGTCGAAGGCCGGTTACCGGCGTGCGCTTGCTGACGTTGTTGGACTGTTGATGAGGCCGACACGAACACCAAACGAGCGCACGAATAGCCGCACCTCCACCTGAATCAGCTCAAAGCACATCGCCAGCAACGCCAGACCAATGAGAAGGTACAGAGCACAGAGGATGAGCTTTTCTTGTGCCGCCGAAGTGTCGAGACTTGTGCCGGGAACGTAGTCGCCGAAACCGATCGTCGACAGCGTAATGAAACAGAAATAGAAACCAACGAGAAAGTTCCAGTCGTCTTTATCGCCGTCAGCTACCAGCCAACAGCAAACCATCAGTCACGGGTTAACTCTTATATCTATTACCTTCTAAATGTACGGTTAGTTCGCCTAAAATAGTGACAGCTTCATCGGTAAGATAATTAAAAAATATTTTTTCATAACTAATTTCAAAACGTCAAAACGCCGCTACAACAACAACAACTACTACTACTACTACTACTACTACTACTACAACTGCCAGCAGTATGTCGTCGTCTTGCCGGCCGTCCCAGCCTTGTTTCTTTGTCGACAAAAAAGTGTAAAATGTAATACGCGTGTAGGCCTACCTGCTTCGTCTATTCTAATCAGACATCAGTTAGCAGAAGAGAAAAAGGTGAGTGTGGCTGGCTTTTGATTAAAACAGTGTAGCACAGTAGCAAGGTCATTTTTTTGAAATGACCGAACCTTCGGCTTGTCAAAGAAACCTGCGGCACATTACCGAGACAAGTTCTGTGTATTAGCCTGTGTTTTTGCCACGTAAATCACGCATTAGATTTGAATAAATATAGGCTAAGCAGAATAATTATAACTGTTATCTGATTAGATGTAATAGAGATTGAAATAAGCTACTGGTACGTCGGCGTGTTCATTTTACTCGCAAAATTTATCGTCAATAATTGCGACTAATGCAGATTGGTCAAAGTCACGCGATTGACGCGCAAATGATTCAGCGATCAATGCCTCATGCAGACGTCCGACTTGTCTTTTTACTAGCTCACCTAAAAGGCTAATTCACCTAGAAATGTCGCATTATTTAGCTTTGATCCAGTTCACAAGATAGTCTACTGTAAAAAATACATATAAAAATTGAACCAGCGTAATAATAAAAACAAACCGGTTATAAAACAGATAAAAGCCTGAAATTAAAAAAAAAACTAAAAACGAAAACTGGACAAGTAATTTGAGCAAAGCTCACGCGACGCGCGATAGCAACGGTCCTGCCACTTTGGCAATCAGTGTAGGCTTACAGCAATAAGATGTTAATGCATCTTGAAAAAGTACTAAAACTTGAGACCACCGTACAGAAGACTCCTTGAATTTTAGAGGTCGAAACTTAGATTCCTAAAAATGTACGTTTTATGCTAAAAATGTCATACGCCGGTTGTCCAGATCCATCTTCATCCATTTCGGCGCAATTCACTGTTAAAATGTGTGTCGCAGCCAAAAATCGCAAAAATCGCTTCCGCGGGCAGTTAAGATTAGTTAACATAATGATCGAATTAAGATGACGTTCGATGTCGGCAAGTGCGAAAGTACAGCGAAGAAATGATAGATCACTCACTCGTGATGCTGACTGACTCGCCAACGCTGAATACAACCGCACCAACAGTGATGTATGCAACGACGAGCAGCAGACTGAGCCAGACTGGAACGCGCACGCCGTCCGCACTGTGCAGTCCGACGCCGATTTGATGTCGCAGCCTACAACAACAACAACTACTACTACAACACTACTACTACTACTACTACTACTACTACTACTACTACTACTGTAGATCTGATGTCGCAGCCTCGTCAGTCGCACGATCGCCGACTGTCTTCGGGCGTCGTTCGGTGTCGCGACACTGGCCAAGGCGACTCCCAGACATAGTAGTAGACCTAGTAATAGTAGTAGTAATAGTAGTAGTAGTAGTAGCTGTTGTTGTTGTAATATTGGACGCTGGCCATAGCTACTCCCACCGCCGCCACACAGCTGTCGACTCTTACTGCACCATCATCTGCCAACTGCTTGTCATTATCTTCATCATCATCGTCATAGCTGACGTCACTAGCAATGACGTCACCAACGATGACGTCATCCATCGTTTCAGGTGCCGCACCTCCGCTGATGGGAACTATTTCTGCACAGTTTGTATCTTCGCTCGTCGGCGGCGATTCATCGCGACCGAAGTCGACCGAATGTATGGTGAAGAGCGTCTTCTCACTGCAGCTGTCTACGCACTTCCGGTTCCGGTTTGTTCCTCCGGCATTAGACGCACGAGGACGACGTCGACGGCAATGTTTGAGACACGCGGTCCTTGCGGTCCGGTAGAGGAAACGGAAACTGGTCGCCATGAAGCCGCCGATGTGAGTAATTGTCAGCAGCGTCAGCGGAATGCCGACCACTGCATAGACGATCGTAGCGATGCGACCACTGCTCGTCTTCGGTGTGATGTGACCGTAACCTTCACAGCACCACGACATTTCACGGCATTTCAACATAGTTGAACACAACTTTCTACGCAATGCATTCTTTTGAACCATTGCCCTCTGTGTTTTTAATGTTCGTGTTAAATTTGTTTGAAAATAACGTACAATTTGCTTGCTGTAGGCCCCTATTTAATTTTCTGATAAAACAAATATTTAAGTAGCGTTTTGAAGAATTTTGTAAATAGAATGTTTTGCCATTTTACTGTCGGCCAACTCACACTGTGTAGAAGACACTTGACTCGTCTTAATTTCCCACACCTAACTAAGTTAAATTAGCTATAGACTTTCGTGAAAAAATTAAACTCGATACTACTGCAGAAAAATTAGTGAAAATGCGCGTAAAATATCGAAAACTTACCTCTTCTTCATGTCTCTTTCAGACGACCGACCAACTCGTGTCGTGAAATCTATGGCGACTGTAACTTGATACAATGCAGCAGCATCGCGCGGTGTGCCTGTTTACGCCTCAGTTTTTGCTGGTACTCATTGCGCTTAACCACGGAGGGATGGCCAGGCTGAGTTGATCAGTGTGCTTGGTAATGTGGTGATCCATCTAAGTACTAACCGGACCAGGTATGATTAACTTTGTTGATCGGACACAACGTGTTAAACGCTACATTATAAGCCGCTAGCAATCAAGCCGTATACCAAGTAATCAAAGCTAAAAGTTGGCATAGATGTGTTGGGCGCACCGATCGTGGTGACTACGGTGACTGAGTAGAGAAGACCACCCGCAAATCTCCATTGCAGATCAGCGTCGTCGTCGTCTTGCAGCTACAACAACAACAACAACTACTACTACTACTACTACAACAACTGCCAGCAGTATGTCGTCGTCTTGCCGGCCGTCCCAGCCTTGTTTCTTTGTCGCCAAGTACACATTCTCCGCGTATTGCTTTAGCACTTGCTCCGCCAGCGTCGACCAGTTATCCGGGTGAAGTATAGACGTAGTAGTAGTAGTATTAGTAATAGTTGTTGTTGTTGTCGTTGTCGTTGTTTTTGTTGTAGTAGCTGTTGGTGTAGTTGTTGTGCGGGTGAAGTACATTCAGCTGTTCGGTGATGCTCCACAGTTGACGCACGTATTGGTCACGTGTGGTTGTAACGACGCTTTTCACGAGTCGCTCGTTCTCTGATTCCAGACAGACAAACAGTTTCAGATTCAGGTCTATAGGCCTAGTTCACATCACAATCATCCTACAGGTAAGCTGAGGACATCGGCTGAAATGTTTCTGGTAGCAGCTGGGACAGACAAACAGTACACCGCCGAGCAACGTGTAAACGACCAGCAGACAGGTCAGTCCGAGCGTCGATGCCAAGAACGAAATAAAGTTGCGGCACCAACTGACAAGGCGATGATATACAATGCGGTGGTGATCTGGCACAGTGTGCTGGAAGTCTTGCTCAATGTGTTGGTGGTCTTGGTTGTCCATGCGTGGAAGTTCTCTGTTGGCTCTGCTTCCTGGCAGTGCCGCTGTGAGTTTGGAGGCACTGGTGCGGCTTGGTGCCGATGCATTCAGTCGTTCGTCTGCGTCGTGATCCTCCTCATCAGACAACTCGAGCGCCGTCACTGCGTCATAGGTGTTTCCGTCGGGCATCACCGACTGGCATGCTTTGCTAGATGACCGAGTCTCAGTCGTCTGTCTCTCTGAAGCAGCTTTAGACTCAGTCGTCGTCCCTTGAGTCACAATACTGCCATTAAGGGCCGTCAAGTCGTCGCCAGTCTGACGGTGAACACTGCTGGACAGTTGTGATGATGTCCAGTTGACAGCGTTGCAATATGATCGTTGTCCACGACGTCGGTACTTGGGCAGGATTCGAACTCGTCGGTCGTCCACCGTCACTGTGCGTACTACATCACTTCGACGCTGTGTCCGACTGACGCTGAGCGACTCCCACGAACAATTCTGCTCAGTTGATGACGTCACGTCCATTCTCAACACATCTACATACTCCTATAGCGTTGTTGTTGTTGTTGTTGTACAGTTTGGCGCGTAAAGTATACGAAAATCACGGCAAATAAATGAAAAAAAATCACGGCATATTTTAGTCAAGAATAGTACGAAGGATTTACGTCGAATTCGCGGCACCGGTTCAATACGGTCACTCACTCTCTGTTCATGAAACGTCTTACAGTGGAAACACTTCTCACTCCACAATCACTGATCACTCATCCAATCGTTCACCGAAAAATAAATGGTCAACGAGCATCAACCAGCCAAACTTTTGTCATGTTTATTGCTCACACAATCCTGCATATATGAAAACTGTAGTCACTGACCAAGCTTTAGTCAGCAAGTAAAGACAACGGCCGTTTAAAGTTAAATCTGTAGTATTTAACGTTACAAATTTACGGCTTTCGATACAAAGAATCACAAGAAATTACGGCAAAAGCTAAATTTAACGGATAAAAAAGTTTTAACTACGTCAAAATGTATGTAAATTGCACGAATTCGTAATTTTCGTATCGCCCTAAAAATAGCAGACTTAATACTGAATTCAAGCGCTGGTCTCAGTGTCACACTGCTGCAGCAGCGCATACATATTGTGTTAGCGTGTCAGCAGCAACAGCAACTATGTACACGGTATCGGAAATGTGTAGACCAATTTATTAGTTCTAACTTTTATCTGCGGTTATCTAACTTTTTGCAGAAAGTGCAACAGTTTTACACCAATTCAAGTTATACAACTATATTTTTTTTATTTCGTATAGTACTTTTAAACACATATTGATTATTTCTAGTTATTAGGGCTTAAGGTATAATTGCCATAATCGATGTTTAGCGAATGTAGACCTATGGCTGGCTACATGTACAGTACACGACTTGTTATGAACAAGATAATGTTCATACGAACACGGAGTCTGTTTAATACATTTCGATATTTTATAATATATGTTTGTATAAATATAATCAGTGAGCTGTTTAGACTGGTAAAACATTTTTAAAAATTTAACTATTAAAAGTATTATTATCATTAACACATTTATAATATATTTATCTATGGTACACCTAACTTGTTAGGTGCACCCAAAACGCAGCTTATATCTCATGCCAGAAATCTCATACCAGAGCCAGAGATGGCAATTTCGTCAATATTGCTGAGATACGATCGCTGTTATCCGCTTTGCTAGGCCTATATCCATAGCTATAGCAAGCAACCCGTCTGCATGAATGTGTATACGAGGCGCTCAAATAGAAGCAATCCCGAATAAAAAAAACGTTATCTTCAAAATTATAGCAATTTTTTCCCACCAAATTTTCAGGCCAAATATTCAGCATTTTTTGTTGCATTACTTGGTTTAATTCAAAAATATATTAATTTTTACAAAAAATGTAAGTTAATTTTTTCACGGTGATCTAGTAACTAGACTGCAGTTTTGGCTCAAAAATTGCAGCACTAATATTTCAGTCTGATACATGCGCGTACATGTTTTTTTGCTATTTACAAGTTTAACATAGGCATTTTTTACAATACAATAATATTTTAGAAACGGTTTTGATAATTTTTGTATTTTTACTAAAATTCTGAAGATCCCATAGTCGTTGGTGTTTTTATGATAGGAAAAATAAGTAATAAAAATTTAATGTGTATTTAAACACTTTTTTGAGCAAAAACTTCGAACCAACATAATCTTCATACTAAACAATGTCTGAAACTTTAACTGCTGACCAAATTTTTAAAACGTTTTATTCGTTGTTGTTAATATTCAGGGAACCACTGCACGTTCACTGCGTGTAAACTTTGAAGTAAAAAATATTTTATCCGTCAAACAATGCAAGTTCTTTTAACGAAATTTTCAGAATAAGTTGCGTGATATCTGTGTACAAAATGCAAAGTCCGGCTTAATGTCGTTTTTTCGTTGCTGATATACGAGGATCATCCGAGAAGTTTCCGGTCTCGACATATTAGGTAATAATATTCTTACAATCTATACATCAGTAAAGCGTACATCCTTTATGAACTATAATGAGTCGGTTGCGGATATGACGTCGTTGTAATTTATGACTTCATATAGCTCGAAACCGAAACGATTTGGAGCACTAACGCAAACAGCATAGAATCAGGCTCACTATCGTATGACAATATTCCAGTCTGTAGCTAGGTTACCAAAGTGTAACCCCGTGGCATCTGATTTTATGAAAACCCTAACAAATATGTTTGTGAATTTTTCATTTGCATATGTGAATATACAATAGCCTACATTTGCGCTGGCCGCGAATAAGAGCATTTGAGTCAATTACGACTTCACACAAATACGAGGAGCATTCAAAAAGTTTTGAGCCTGAATATATTGAACGAAAATTTTTTATTGTCTATATATCAGTAAAAGGTATCTACTTTGCGTATTCGTGTGAGCAGATTGCGGAAGTGACGTCACTGTAATTTATGACATCATAAGCTGAAACGATTTGGTGCGCTAGCAACATTTGAATCAGGCTGATTGTTGCATGAAACTTTTTCAGCCTGTAGCTGGATTTACCAAAGTGGGGCTCCTTGGCATCTAATTTTACGAAAGCCCTAACATCTACGTTTATGAATTTCCTATTTGGATCTGTGAATATACTAACGCGTAATCTGTGGTAGCCGCAGATCAAAGCACTTTAGCCAAAATTTGATGCAATGCCAATATCTGATGGTATTAGAAAAATTTTATAAAAAAAATTTAACTGCTAATTATTATATCAGTTGAAAGACCATTCAGAATTTGTGACTAGTTACATGGGCCACTGATGGGCAGGCCCTGCGCAATTTTTCCAAATTTCAGCACTGAGTCTAGTCCAAAGTCTCAGTTAGGCCTACCCAGCTGGCTGTTCATGACTATGACTTTCTACACCAAGACCACTCTGCATACAGCAACGACCTTATTTACCCCCAGTGACTATTATCTGTTTTGAAATCTGAAATCTGATAATGATGGTGTCCGCTATCCATGATGATGAACGACTCAAGCCTCTTTCGTTGACGCTGGGAATCGGTTCTATTTAATGCTCTGTAACGTCATAAATTACAATGACGTCATATCCGCAACCGGCTCATCAGAGTTCGTAAAGTATGTACGTTTCACTGATGAGAAGATTGTGGAAAATACTGTTGTGTAATATGCCGAGGCCGGAAACTTTTGAGATGACCCTCGTACATGAGCTGTATGAGTTGTTTTTATTGTCGCATCCTGTAGATAAGTCGTCGATCTGTGCTACCGACTGACAATGTGATACTGATCTCGCAGTTTCAGCTTCATCAAGCCTACCAACAACTGTTAGAGACTTGCTGTTAGCATTTCTATATTCTTACAGGCATCAATACCCTGAACCGTCAATAGATTTTTGTGCATGTTTCTAATGGCTACAGCTACAATCAGTAGCGGGTCCAAAATTTTAGAATAGATGCTAAAGGGTAGAAGAAGGAGGGGCTGAGGAGTGGGGAGAAGACAAATATAATGCATTTTTTGTGCCAAATTTTCACTTATTTTAAGTTGCATCTAGTCAGTAGGTCGCCCTTCCCCGCCCTCTGCCAGTAAATCCGCCACTGGCTACAACGATGGTTAGCCTAAACAAAAAAACTTATTTGACAGAGCTAAAATAAAAATTATTTAGCCAATGACCTGCAACGCTAAATTCATTGCAACCGAATGTCGAACAAAACATTGTTTTCTGCAATGGCATAATGACATCGATGAAACAATATAAAATTATTGCGACTTCGAACGTATGTTAAAGACCATTACTCGGAGATCAATATTGACAGCGAAACAACTCTAATACAAAACTCGTAGTCAGTGATATCGTGATAAAATGAAATAAAAAAAATACAATTTCACAAATTTGTGGCGATTACTTAGGCCTGAACATTTTCATGCGTAAAGGCAGTTCTAAATTTTTAAATGTTGACAATGTGAAAGCAGGCCCGTCGAGAAGAGGGGAAAGCGGTAGAGGGGAGGGAGTAAGTTACCCCGGGCCTGCGACGTTTGGGGGCCCCGCTGTCGCTCAGAAATATAAGTACACCAGAATGCGCCATTTAAGAAAATTCGAACATTTTCTTCCCAGAGGGGCCCAGCGAGAATGTTTCCCCGAGCCTCGTTGTGGCTCTCGACGTTCCTGTATGAAAGAATTAAGTCCTGGGCTAGCTACGCTAATGTAGAAATCAGAAGTCAGCAGTTTGCAAAGCATAACAAAAATATTATTAGACTGTGACCAATTTAATGTACTCCTCGCGCGTATCATTTTTTGTATTCTTTTAAGATCTTTTTCGTTCCTTTCGGCTTGTATTGGAGATTCGGCATCTATATGAGACCGGTTTAATATTATACTAACAGTGACTGACGTCAAAGTCGTTATTGGAAATTGTCTCCCCGAAGTTCATAAAATATTGCCGACTTTAGGAACTGGAGGAAAAATTTTCAATAATGGTCGATGACGCTAGTTGCCATTTGTCTTGTTATACATGTACTTCAACGCATGGGTCTATTTGGCACCGTTACGGAGATACTATGGCGCCTCGAAGATAATTGGGTCACGACCTTGACCTTTTGGGGTCACGTGACGTCATCGTTCACGTGACCATTCGACTCCCGGGAGTTGACTTCCTATGGGTGGTCCATATTGACCATTCGTCTATCTAGCACCGTTATGGAGATATGGCCGTTTGAAGTTCTTCCAGGAAGGCTCTTCCAGGAACAGAGGTCGGTCGTCGGTCGGTCCTCAATATTTCACTGATCTGATATACTTTTCTTCGCTACGTTAGAAACGTGGCGCGCGAGGAGTAAAAATGCGTTGACCTATAAAAATTTCTGACACATGTATAGGAATGTAAAATTAACATTCTGACACTTTTATATTTACATTTTTGCAGACTTTTGTCAGTTGATGTAAGCCTACTATATAGGCATACATGTATGGCCTAACACATCCGATCGTGCCTAGATGCTTTGCGTCAAACATTTTAAAACATATTGACGTGATTATGCGTAAAAATCCATTAAATGTTTCACAATATTTTTGCAAATGTTTTATTTTACATGCAACTGCGACCTTAGCGATGCTGGTGTCGAATAACGGCTTTACGTTGATGGATGTTTGCTTTTCGTTCAAACTCGCTAGGCGGCGCTATTGGTCCACTAGGCTACAGCGTCGACTTCCACTTCCAGACTGAATGAAGTATTTAAGCTTTGAGGCTTTTTGGACCAGATATTCCAACTCAGCTCAGTCAATATTTTAATGTAATGACCATCAAACTAGCAGGCCTATCTCGATTACATTTTGGTCACTAAACGATGACGTAATTTGAAAATACGTTAGATTATTTATTACGCATACAGATCTGCAGCCAGTCGACACTTCTCTACTAGATACCGCACTGCTCGAGTGGTTAAGCGAGCACGCAGTGCGAGCTTACACCACTCCAGACAGCGCAGTATCGTATTAAACCACTTTCAGATGGCATAGAATACACCGTCGTTTGGTGCATGACGCATGACTGCATGCAGCTAAAAGTTGAGAAAAGTACCAGTGCAAGCTAAGTGTGGTTTAACATGACTGCGACTGTCCGCAGTTTCCACGAAATACATTCGGTGGCGTCGGAATCTAATGGTTTGAAACTCATTACCGCGGACAATATCCGTGATCCATTGCTTTGCAACAGTAGCTTCAGACGTGTCTAAAGGTATAGCTTTTCATGGAAAATCTATCTCGAAGCTTCGGAACGTCACTTGCCATATGGGATCACACGTTCAGTTACCCGACACAAGTGAACGCACACCGCCTTAACCCCAGCCAGACGGGCCGGTACTCGATTTAGCTACTTTGGAGGGATGGAAGGCTGAGTTGACCTTGATGTTGGTTATATATCGAGATGGTTTACCTGTCCGCAGACAGTCACCCGTCCAAGTACTATCTACTTGATAGCGTTTCGACCGGAAGTCGAACGAACGGCCTCGCGATGGCAAGTCCAGCGTCTTACCGTTACACTACCAAGCTACCGGTTCAAAACAGTTTTTTTGGAGATTTTATTGCCTACTCGGCGCAAACAGAGATGCATACAGAGATGTGCTACACAAATTATGTGGCGCATAAATAACAGAACATACATATTTTACATAATTTATTATGTCGAGCAATCGGACAGTTTCGGAAACGATTAGCCAGTAGCCGCGATCATTGCTGTGAAAGGTAATCATGTTAAACACTGGGTTAGTCTTCAACCTGACCATTTTTCGCTAACATGACTGAAGCTAATCTTTCTGAAACTATCCGATTGCTGGATTAATAAAAAGCACGTTTTCCCGACTTTTATGCCTCGAACGGTAGGCCTATTAATTCAATATCGACACTGACAGTGGCATTGACATTAACACTGGTCGTGTCACCTTGTTGCAGCTGAACTGAAAGCGCGATGCAATAAACCGGTAGGCACGCAGTTATATTAATGAGACCTATCGAGCAAACCGATCGTGCCGATCCATCGTTAGTGTCAGTGAAGCGACGCCTCCGCAGACAGCGAGCTGGACGCTGTCCAAGTACAGGTCTACTGGCACCGACGCTGCGGAGTGCTGACTGCAGCAGCCGGGCCTCGCCTCACCTGCATGATGACTTCACCTGCAATCATCATCTGTTACACCTGCCAATCAATCTTACTCAGCCTCATCTACTCCATGTACGACCGACCATCGCAACAAACAACCGAGTGATAGGCTATTTATTATGCGACCGTTCTAATAGCCTTAATCATTGCCGAGAATGGTAGACACAGTGTTAAACACCTGAACGCACGACCAGCCTTCACTGCAATGATCGAAGTTAATCGTTTCCAAAAATGCTCTAGGTCTATTCAATCAATTTATTGCTCGATATACGGAAATCATGTCTGTTCCACTTTTTATGACGTAGGTCCTAAGCTTACGGTGCTGTAATTTTGAATGTCCTAATTCAAGCTGAAAACTAGTGAACAATGCAATTATCGCACTCGCACTGTTGTTTACCAACTGACAAAAAGAACGAGCGCATTTCTTTAAACACGTTTAAGTTTATGTTAAACAACAGCAAGTGCACAGTATTAGGTAAACTTATGCACTCCACACTGGCTAAACACACTTTTTGCATGTCCGCAGTACGTTGTGAAATACGTATGAAATGCTTTGCGATGAGCAACTTACAAGCTACAGGAATACAGGGTAACTTTCAGTATTCTAAATTTGTCTATACCGTATCTCACAACACGTTCAGTATAAAATGGAAAGTTTTCAAGTTTACAACTGAACTGGCTAGTGAAAGAATCAGCTAAATTGATAAAGAACAATTTTCAGCAATGCGGCGCCATTTGATGAACACGCTTATAAAAATTTTGTTTTTATTGTCTAGCGTTTGTACAAAAATATAAAATAAAACATTTTATACACGTATAAAAGTCGTGGATATATCCGTTACAATACGTCCATGTACACTATGAAAGTATCATAATAATAATTATTATTTGTATATAATGGAGTCGAGCTTACAATGCACAATTTGCTAACGAATTTGTACGGCCGCGTGATCGATCAGTCACGTGTGCAAGTCGAGTTTTCACCGGCAGTGCATTCAGATCATAAGACTCATTAAATGTCATTCCCAGCTGCGGAACGGAACACGTCGTTGCTGCGGCAGCAAGCGGAATTATTGCCCTGCACCTGCAGATCGAAGACCACCAAAATGCGAGTAGCCGTAGTAGCTGTGGCCGGTCGTTGCAGCTACTAAATATTTAATTCCTGAGATCGGCGGTGGTGCCACGCCGGCAGAGGCTCACTGATATCGACAGAGCGTACGTACGGATACGGGCCAACAGTCGACGACATACGGGCACTAGGTGGGATATATCATTGCCGGTGTCCCATTATAGGATCACACCCTAGAAAAGTCTCCTCGGCCGACAATTTACGGGCAAAATCCGCCTCGCCCTGGGCGGGACAGATTTTTACCGGTAAATTGTCAACCGGGGAGACTTTTCTAGGGAGCGGTCTTATAATGGGAAACTTTTTATAGGACCGGCGATATTTTAATCAAAGGGAGACATACCAAATCTGCGATTATCTCTTTCCGGGCGGATTTTTCATGGGGGAGACATTTTAATGTGACACTGCGGAGTTCAGCTGCTGCTGCTGCTGCTGCTGCGTGCACGTTCGGACACGCGGCGACACTGCAGCGAACAATATAACAAAAGGTGGCGCAAGCGATGTACAGTCGACCGGACAGGTAGACGAGGCGCGCCGGTCCGGGCACGTTTTATTGCTCCAGCTACCTGGACGCGCCTTCGCCTGCAACGAGCGGTCAGTCTTCAATAATGCAGTGCCGAGCGTGACGACACATTGTCCCACGCACCCACCGCAACGCTTATTATCATGACATTCTGTCGGCCAACCGCTGCGTGGCGCACCAGTAACATGAAATACGATGCGACGTGTTTCGTCAGGACGGTTCGGATGATGGATTGTTGTACAAGAGGCGACAACAGACAGCGCAGTAACGGCGTATACGATTCTGTCGACTTTCTAATTTGCAGAATGTTTCTTTCAAGGTGCACAATTTGAATCGATTGCCGATTACGTTCGAGGGTGTAATTTCAGGTTTGTGATATTTGACGTATCGCAAACTTGGAATTACACCCTCAAACAAAAGTGCAATTTTACCATCGCTCCAAGTATTATAACACTGAAAACACGCATGAAAGAATTGCTACTTAAAACAAGCCTGTCTCTGTATTGTTATGCTGTCGTCCTATAAGCCGCATTGCATGTCCCTTTGTCCATATGTTTGTCCGTCTGTTCCGTGCGAGTTCCTAGCTCGAAAACGAAGGCGTAGACAAAATTAAATTTGATGTGAACGTTCCCCACGGCAAAAGCAACCTGTGTGACAGTAATAGTTTTAAAGAAGATCGAAGCTCACAGGCGCCGACTGTCAAAAATTTAAAGAAAAAGACACGTTTCGCATAACCACAGTTCTTATTAACGCCCGAGACGCTCGCCAATAGGACGGACGGCCGCATATTGTGTTGACACCATCTACTACTGGCATCTTTTTTGTTCAGAGATGTTATATTACGCACAAAAGACTAAAAACATCAGAAATCTTCAGAGTTTAGTTATTAGGTCTACATCCGTTTTCAGCCGCTAGAGTTCTGGAGCGAAAGTAAAGAGTCAGCTGTTAACGAGCATCTTTATTCGCCAATCGGCAAAGGCAATAAAACGCGACAAAGCCACGCAGTAGCCTACAAGGTAGACTTAATGTAAATTGCAATAAACACGTGACAAACAGGTAGATGGACAGACAGAAATATAGAAATAATAATGACAAAAACGGGCATTAATTATTGTTGTCGGAGCATAAACCGGCGGCGCCTGAAGGCCGATGTTCTTTTCATGCTCGTCCTTGCTGCTGCTGCTGACGGGTTTAATGGCGGCTGCGGTGCAGTTTGCTGAGCTCCGCGGGGGGGACAGAGCTAGTGCGTGACGGTACGCAGTCACTCAAGCGTGCCCGCCGCAAGAACAACTCGTTAATCGATCTTTCCACCAGTCACTAAGCACCCGGCAGGCGTTCACGCCACCGGCGCAGCGTCAGCAGCCATACAAGCGCGCTCATTGAGGCTGGCGTAGGCCTAGTGCTTGGTCAAGCATGTCGCCGCCGCTTTCAATGATGCAGACCGGCGCTTGTCATCGCTGAATTGCCGCGTGGTAAGTTATGAGTTTTTATGACGGAATTTAATGACGCTGTCGTAGTCTAACGTCAGCAGTAGCCGACTCAGCCAGCCGTTAGTCACCTCGAACCTCTACCTTGACGACAGAAGCGTGTCGCATAAATAGCAGCGGCTGTACGACCTATACCTGCGTAGAATGATGATCTCAGTACAGACGACGTCGCAGTCTCGCCTCTCTATACTGCAGCAGTTGGACGTCTCAGGGCTCCCTCCAGACTAGCAGCAGCAGACGTTGCGACTGCGCTAAAAGTGTGAAAGGCTTCAACCGCAACTGAGTCGTTTAAGTCTTACATACTTTTACATCAGTCACTACACGAGTACGTCGACGTTGGCTTGATCCAGTGATGCCGGTAAGACAAGCTCCAGGTTGGGATTTATTTCGTTGTAAGTAATTGGTTTATATTCGTTTTCAGTTTTACTTCCTGCCAACGAACGCAGTTTGTACGATTTTTTTCTGCTAGCATTTCTCGCTGTTTATTAAAATAGCGAAAAAAGATAATGTTATTGAGTGAAATTAATATTCACATTTGCTGCGCTGTAAAGGTAGTGGTTCGCCGCAGTATTTCGCGTCAGCTGCGCCGATATTGCTATTTTATATAATTTTTGTTACGTTTTCAACAAAACGTCAGACAATTAAAAGCGACAAAAATAGTCAGTTCGTGAAGAAAACGTCACTTTCATCAAGCTTCGTTAATGTACAATTACGTTGCGTGCATTGAAAATAGCTTTCACTAATCTTGACAGCATTTTCAATGTATTTTATGTCCGCTCCATTTATACGTAGATGTAAAAAACATTAATTTGCAAATAAAAAAAACATAAAAACACGTTTTTTCATTTCTATAAAAACATTTTTAAACATGCATAAAAACATTAAACTACAGTATTCATTCAAGTAAGAAAAACTGTCGATACGAATCAAATAAAGTCAATAATTTAATACTGCTACAAAACACTCGCTCTGTCCAGGAAATAGACGTTAAACACAATTTGCTCATGAGAAATGCATCATTTTGTACGTTTATGTTTTTGCCATAACAAAAACACGACATTGAAAACACAAAATACATAAAATACATTTAAAAACATGTTTTGAACTTTTATAAAAAAACATTTTCGCATCTGTGGCATCATTTAGTAGTTTTTGAACCCATTTTTCGTGCTCTAAATAATTCTGATGCAAGTTGCCGCTTTTTTCAAATTGACCCGTAAGTCCACAAAATGCACGCTGCAGGTCGCAGATTCGTCGTTGCCGATTAAAATTAAATTTGTAGCTCACCGTTAACTGCACTTGTGCTTCATTTGGCCACGTTCTTTAAATAGAACGATAAAAACTCAGTTCGCTTTACCTATTTTGCTCACACCGTGTACAGTATGTAATAACATCGTTTGGCAGTCACTCTAAATTTGCATTGCTGTTTATATACACGTGTAATGTATAGGCCATATCTTGTTTGAATATTGTGCCGATCAGCGGCGGAGAGTCAGACAGCACTGTGTGACACGGTTTCTCGGAAAGTTTGATGGATTTGAGCTGATGTAAAAAGCTTAAGTCTTACAAACTTTCTAGGAAAACGTGTGCTTACGGTCGATCGAAGCTTCTGCTGACAACACCTAGCACCTTTCCTATAGCAAGTATTTTCACTTTTTCGTCATTTAAACGGTGTAACGGTAGTCTGATTTGTACACTGTTTTGTGATTACTATGTATTTCTATATGGTTTTACTTCAGTTTTCGCAAAGTTTAACCAGTTCGTATTATATCGTAACTCACTTTCAGTTCTTTGATCTACACTGATGTGCAAAAAGCACGTCAGGATAACTTCACGTGTAAAGATGGATACTTCTCGTTATTTTTCTTCTTATCATAAACGACCATGCAACATGTGAAATTTCAAGACAATTAACCCGTTTATCACCGGAGTATTATTTTTATTAAGATCATCGAAAATCATCTCCAACACTACAAATAGAGATTTTAATTCCGAGATCGTTTCTTTTTTGAATGCCGGGATTCGAGATTGAAGAACTAATAATCCAGAAATGAAAGCGAAATTACAGAGTTCAGACATTACGTCGTTAACGCGTTACATTGGCTCAGCACCGGTAAAATGTTTACTTTTTACGCGCGACAGCAGCTATAGCTGTACCGCGTCTTAATTAGTCATCGCATCCGTCTGTCACACGGGCAGATCAGTCAAAAACGGTGCAAGCTAGGATCACCAAATCTTCACCGTCGGCTGCCTGGAAGACTCTAGTTTCAGAAACCGTAAAGCTTGTCCATAAATTCGAAGGGGGTCACCCCGAAGGAAAGCGCTAAATGAAAAGGTGTGGGAAAAATTTGCGATTTTCAGCCAATAAGTCGCTGTGTCTCAGAAATAATGAGAGGGCCTAGATTACTATTAATCATTAATAGGAAGTCGTACACGGGCTTTCGATTGGAACCGAGAGCAATGACCTTGAATGACCTTGAACACTAAAATAGGGGTTTAAGCATTTTTGGCGATTTTGAGCTGCGAGACACATTTCAAGAGCAAATTGCGCCAAAATCACTAAATATAGATCGGTACAACTTGCGAATGAAATTTTCAGCATTAAACGTAGATTTCAACGGTCCATGTCACGACTCCTTATGTTCAAGGGGGCCTGCGCACAAAAGCATCAGAGAGGTGCCTCTTTAAAATGCGAGCTTTCAGCCGCTCGAACAGCAGCGGCGCGAAACCGGTAGTGCCACCTGGCGTATGCGAGTGAAGAAATGAAAATCCTTGTGTCCAATGTCAATTGCTGAGATCCGTGAACTTAGATTTTGTTCGCAGTGGGCCTTCAAACATGCACCGCTGTCGGGCGTTCCCCTTTGCGTTAGCTGGGCTTGTATTGTTTATTTAAGAACTTTATTTGTGGTGCTGCTTCTCGTTGTCTATTGCTGTTAATCGGGTCGAACTGTCTTTAAATGATTGAGCATAATTATGTCTAAATCAAAAGTCCTACTTTTTATAACACAGATGCCTAACTACCTAGAACACAGTCGCGTTGCACCTCGATTCCGAGCGCACCATGCCTTCTGTGGCTTACGATAGTTGGCCCATCTTTACTGAGACACAACATAATGACCGACATGTGAGGCAGTAGAAAATGTTTACAATCAAGTCGCCAATGCGCGAAAGCATGAACTAGGAAAGAAGTAGGCCACCGGTATAGCAGAATTTTAGACTATGCCAAAATTTGCTGATGTGCCCTGCTGTCTGACTTCAGCTCCGCAGTCTAAAAATCCACAAAAATCCTGATAATATGTCGATCGTGAGGTAACGAAAGCGACGCAAGCGACAATAGGCCTACAGTATTTATTGTTCGTCAAAATGCAACTTAACATCAAGGACTCTTGTGCGCATAGACCGCAGAAGAACGACCAATTTTAACAAGGACTGTATGAGATCGGTGTTATCCAACAGCATCGGTTAACAACTAGAAGCTTCGAAGCAGTTTCTTCACCATGGAAAAGTATGTTCAGCAAGTTCAACAACGGTGTTGAAACAGCGTTTATAAACTTGTGACGATGACGCACATAGTAAATTGCACAGAAAACTACCCATAGAAATCAGACAGATATCAAAACAACAGCAACAACAACAGCATATCACATCCAAACCAGAACTAGCGGCGTAGTGGGTTAAAAAGATTGGGGTAAGAAGTTGTAATTTTCCTTCAGGCAGCTGCAAATTACCAACAAAGATAATGACTAAGTTTTAAGTTGCCCATAAATTCAACAAAAATGGGGAATTTCGAGACCAAGTTTTGTACTTTTGGACGCCAATTTTCCAACAAAGAGAATTTTCCAACAGGGTAAATATTAAAAGAGCGAACTGCGCCCACCACGACGCTACCGAACAAAACAATAGTAAAATCACTCAGTGAAAACGTGTACAAATATCACTGAAATTATGTACGAAATTGCGGAAATATTCCTGAGCGGTGACGGAAGTTTACAAGTGCAATATACGCCGACAATAACACAGACAAAGCAATGAATTAATATGCATTGTTACATTAACAGAATAATGTTACTAGAAATAATAAAACTTGAATTGTATTTTGTTTCAGTTGACTCTCCGGATTGGCGGTCGTTCCACTCCACTTTTGGAGCAACTTTAAGAATTAAAATAATAGCAATGAAGGTAAAAAAATAATAATCAGGTAATAAAGTTTCACTAGCAAATCCCATAAATCATATGCTGTAAAACAATAACGTCAAAGCAAATATGCAACATTGCCACTTCACAATAACTTGCACCATTTTGTCTCTTCATGCTTAACTCACTTTATTTTTCAGATGCCATATCACCACCTGCAATCTCATCATTTTTCAACGTTTCTGTCAAAACGTATTTGTACTGATCACATATTAAAACCGAGACATGTTAGATTTGTCAATGTCATGTTGTTTAAGCTTAATGAAGCTAAGGTGGTAACGGATATGTCACTCAACCAGCATTAAAGCACTGGGTGTACAGGGTGGGCCAAAAAAGTGAGCTATGGTACTTTTTCCATATTTTCGCTAAATACTGATCAATTTTCACAATTTTTTTTCATCAGTAGACTCTGGAAAAAATTTGCTACACAGTGGCATGCACACCACGCCTATTATGTTGCAACACTACGTTGTAAAACATAAATATCCAAAAATGCACAATATCTACAGATGGTAATGAGGTCTACATCGAAAATTAGTGCACAGTAAAATCGTTCAGATTATTTGAAAAAAATGTTTAATATGTTCTCCAATGTTTTTAACACTTACAATAACTCATATTTTAACATTTAAGTTGAATACTTCAAAAATATACCATTAGACCTTGTGTCCATCTGTAGATATTGTGTTTTTGAATACTTAATTTTACAAGGTAGTGTAGTGACAAAATAAGTGTGGTGCATATGCCACTGAGTAGCAAATTTCTTACGGAGTCCATTGGTAAAAAATTGTGAAAATTGATCAATATTTAGCGAAGACAGGGACAAAGTGCAATTGCTTACTTTTTTGGCCCACCCTGTATGTATATTAACGCACACACTACACGTAACAAGTCGTTACATATTACACAGAATAAAGTATTCCTTATTCAGTCTCCGTAACTGATATAAAAATATTCGAATACTGCATAAAATATTTTCAATATTATTACACAAAATACAATGTATTATAGACACTGTAATAGGATGCGGCGTGCTGTCATTGATGTACACTGGTAACGTCATGAATATCGCTTAATTCACAAAAGCGTGTTATGCAGGCTGCAAACTGGGAGATGTCCAAATGCAACTTAAAACTCATAAACGTCTTAAATCACCACCAAAACAAATAAAATCAGATTCGTTTTCAGCTGAATTGCCTAACTCTAGTACACACCTATGCAATGAGTACAACCTATCATCGAAGAACCGTAACAATTCAAACAGAAGCGATTTGCACTAAACACTACTTACACGTAACGTGCGAAAATATCACAGACAGTCTCAACTAATTTAACACCTGATAGTCGATACGATAACACCTACGAATAAATAATATCTATCACTTATGTGTAATTTATGCTCTGTGAGATAAACCTCTTCATTCTGCTAGCGACGTGGCTGGTAAATTCATCGGAACATCCGAAGACGTCAGCCCAGTGGCAACATAATATGCGGCCGCCCACCTGCTCGCCCACCGCACAGTGCAACTCTAACCTCTGACCCCAACCTTTTAAACTGAAAACTTAAAACACCAGTTATTCCTGCCATAGATAACGTTCACACCAACTACAGTGCATAGTTTTTCGGTGTTTTTACAAGAAAGGAAGAAAAAATATAAAGAAAAAGAGAAAAAAAACATTGAAAAATTGAAGTTTCTCCATTGCAAAATCCAGTGCATGTTACAGCTAAAAAGTGTTGACTGCAACAGTCAAATCAGTGAATCAGAAAAAACCAAAAATCGGTTCGATAAGCTATACACATTTTAGCTACCAAAAAACGTTCAACTTTTCCAGATCCACTTGGGATTTCCGCCATAGACAGCCATGCTCTTGGCTGAAGAGCAACTGGTCTGGAACGCTGGCTGACTGTTGCGTCGTGGCTTCTTCGTCTTCTTCTTGGTCTTGGTCGGCGTCACAAACGGTTCATCAGACCGATGATAGAGCACTCTATAGCAGCTGTTGCTGCGAACGTGAACCACATCCGAAACGTCGTTAGCCGGTCTCTCTGCAGTATCGTCAACAGTTCGAAACTCACCAGGTGAGCCATCTCGACTTGAACCACCGGCAATGGAAAAAACTTTCGCACGACATTCGACATCAGCGTTGTCGCCGCTACTGAGTCGGCCAAATGTGCGGCCGACGTTAACCAAAGACGTCGCTGGCGGATCAGTGGACATCGATCTGCTGTTTCTACGCATGGTACTATTCGAGTCCGAGTCCGCATTCAGTCCCGGCTGACTGCAGTAACTGGGCGGTGTGAGAAACACTCCTCCAGAGTCGCTGCTTTCCTCCCGCTGCAAGGTGTTGTCTGCAGCGGCTGGACAGCGGGGCCCTGGAGACAGATGCCTGGCATCACAGCTGAGAGTGTCTTGATCCTGATCGCAAGTCACGGCTTCGCAAGACAGTTGAATGGAAGACGATGATGGCGAATGGGAATGTTGTTTGGATGGTGGTGTAGATGGGCGTACAACGTCAATGTTAGACACAGTGTGAAGCAGAGGCACAGGATGGAAATGTGGCCGATAGGCTGGCAGAACGGCTGCCTGTGTGCCGGACACTACTCCAGACCAGACAGACTCTGCAGCAGCAACAACATGCAAACAAACAGGAGCGAGTTAGTGAAAACGTCACCTTATATAGCGCATCAACGCCAGAACAGACCCTGATGCACTGCTTACATTAGTACTGTAAAAAGTGTCTTAAGTAATAGCCCCAAAACAGAGCTGGCATGAACTAAGATCACGCAAATGTTTCGGTAGTGAGTTTCATGTCATCGGACTGCATCAGAGAAGATCTGACCTCCTTGAAAAGACAAACAAAAAAGCAGTCATAAACAGGAAAATATTAAATATTCCAGTGTTCGTTGTTCACGGCTGTGAGCAAAATAAAGAAACAAACAACGAAAATGCGTATAAGCAACAGTTTAATAGAGTTGCAAAATGGCTCCAGGCACATGCAGTAGTAACATAACAAAGCATAACAAATTTGTATGACATCATAGTGACAGCCTAATGATCCACAAACGCTGGTGATGAAAAAGATTACGGTTTTACAAGCATATATGTACAGCAGTAGCAAGCTCAGTTTGCAACTTGTTTCTAAAAGTGTGACAGATAGCTCGGCAAACTGTTCAGAAGATACCTGCATGGCGTGTAGTGTCCGAAGGCGGGGGCACGGCGTGCTCGAGATTGCGCATGCTCCATGCTTCCTGAAGCATCGGGCTAGAAACGCTGTGCGTCATGTGGATGGGAGAGTTGCGACGATGTGACTCGGTGCTAGAGGACAGATTCAGAGGAACGTTGATCTGAGTCGCGGCGTGAGGACTGGACGCATCAACGCAGTGTACCAGCTTACTGCTGCGAGGCCGACGAACTCGATCCTTCACACAGCGCCAATACACATAGCCAGGCTATCAATCCCATCCATCAATTTAATCAATCAAATGCTATAATAAAGCAACCAACTAAAATACAACACATTACGGACAATAAAATCATTAAACAAGTCGTTCTGGAGATGAGTTTTTCAAAGTACTGTTAGTGACATCAAGGCAATACACAAAAAGTGACAAAAGGAAATACACAACGCATGATTAACAAAATAACTACAAAACAATCAAAATGAGCTAAAATCAGACAAAACACATAAATGCATATAAACCAAGACCAAAACACACATCACAATGGCGAATGTGCACTGTGGTCAAACTGTGTTGAAGTACAATGCAATCAGTGCGTACCTCATACACAACAAGACAATCAATGATGAGATCAGGAGTGATGCCTGTTATCCACCGGTCCATCACAAACTGTGGCTACACCATGCACACAATTCACAAATATTTATAACAATATCACAACAACAGCAGCAACAACAACTTATGGTTTCTGCTTAATGGGCTATTTTTATTTTGCACATTTTGCGTGATTTATCGCAGTACTTAGCATAAGTTCGCAGCAAAAGCAAACTGGATTATTCCCGGTTGTTTCGTCACCGATCGATTCATTGCAGATCAATTCATCACAAAAAAGTGCAAAAACAATTAGCAGTTGGTGCGGCTCTAACTGGTTTCATCCATCACAGTCGTACGACATTAATAGGCCTAATTTGTGCATCTGTGCAATGTATGACAACAATGATACGCAACATATATACGTTGTACAAGATTTTAAAGTTGGAGTCACTAAGCACGAAAAACCCACTATCATACGTGGTGGCTTTGAGTACTGGAGATATAGATGACAAAATGCTGGACAGGTCACTTGGAGATGTTGCCAGTTTTAAGCAATGAACTATAATCATGTGTGGAGTTTGATGTTTCTCGAGTAGGATGTAATTATGATAACTTAAATAATATTGTGCATTCAGGATTTGGCTGCTGATAATAATCACATTTGTCACATATTACGCTGAATGATATATTGAAAATGATTACAGCTGTTTATGACAGTTTTTGTGATGAATCGACCAGTGTTCAATTGACCTTGTGATGAACCGACCGGTGATGAAACGACCGGCCACCAACTGGATGCTCAGAACTTAACGTCTTCTGATACCTCGCCTTTTGACTCCAAAACAATATTTTAGTCCCAAGGACTACTGATGAGTATTATGATGTGAAAATCCACATTTTCCACCATTGCATACTGAGAGATGTCACGGAAATGTTACAGATGAATGCAAACAAAAAAAAAACAGACAGACAGCTGACAATAAAAACAAAGTGTGTCCAGGACTACCTAACAGCGGAAAAGTCACAGAAAATTATACGAAAGTTTACTGTAATTTCAAAGTTCTGGAGAGTGCATTCACTCATTTCTGGTGGCCGACAACACTATGTGAGTTCATATGGCAGGCAATGCTCAGTGTCTCTGAGATGGGTGGGTTTCCTATGAAGAGCTATACACACTACACATTTTAAAACCCCTTTAATCCGCAGTAAACATCAGGTAAGCTGCTGACCTGAGTAAGTTTGACAGTACCGCCAGGCAGTCGGGAGCTATCAAGAGTAACATGTTTGACTACATCTCGACTGATGAGGTCACAGTTGTCATCATCGCAGTCCAACTCAAAGTACAGCTTCCAACGACATTCCTAGCAGATAACATGCCACAGTCTAACTGCAAAACCAACTGCCATGATCATCACCCAATGATAACAGACATATAGCTGCATAAAATTACACATGCAGCAATAAAATTAACAAAACATTAACACTACATTTAGACCTAATTAAGCCAGCTGCAGTCACTGACATTTCTGTGTGAGGAGGTGTTGCTTGAAGAACTGGTTGCTATTAATAAAAACAGCAAGCACATGTTCATTGCTGCATAAAAACTGGTTTTTAAACTCTAGTTTGTGCAAAGTTATTGCATTTAACAGACTTAGACTTCAGTAATTGATAAAACAGTCAATACTACATTTTTTCTAAAACAGTTGGAACTGAGACTGTGAAATGGAGCAGACCTCAAGCATTGCCGCTTGTCGTATGTGACAACCGATCATTAACGTCACTGTCACTGCGAACACTTCAGAGTGCACGGGTGTGTGACAAGACTACAGTGACACATAGACATATCACACATTACCCTGTTAATGTCTATCTATGATAGAGAGAAAGGGAGAGAGAGAGAGAGAGAGAGAGAGAGAGAGAGAGAGAGAGAGAGTTAATAATGCATCAACAAACAATCACAAGTTTGTCAGTGAATGAGAATAGTTTGACACATAATAAGCCATTATGGAGACAGGTCTTTCAAAGTACAGGACTGTCCATGACATCAAAGCACAAACATGCTGTGTAAAATAATCATAAAACAACTAGAGCTGTCAAATTAACGCATTAATTAACGCATTAATGCATTAATAAATTAACGCACGTTAAAAAAATTAATGCACATAGTAATTTACTAAATTCAGTGAAGCAAAAGTTCCAATATTCCGTTAAACTGTGGTTATTTGACAATCGAATAAGTTTAAGTAACTAAACTGTAGTTGCCATTCCATCACTACTGCAAAGAAATAATTATTTCAATGACAGGCTAATAAATTTCTATGCTAGTTATGATGGCAGTTATTGTTGACTATAGGTTTAAAATGTGTTTTTAACTTCCTACATTCTACAAGTGTGGCCCCCAAAACGTCGCGAGACCCGGGGTAACTTACCCCTCTACTCTCCTTCTCGACGGGCCTGTGTGCGTTAATAACGTGTTAATTAATGCGTTGAAAAAATTAATGCAGTGCATTAATGCATTAAAAAATTAACGCTTTGACAGCTCTAAAAACAACCAAACTGAGCTTAGATCAGATAAAGTACAGAAATGCACAAAACCCAAGACCAAACCTGTATCACACTGCCCATATGGTTTCTAAGGTCAGGTGATTGTAAGCTGACTGGGAGCATGACCATGCTGACTGTATCGACCACACGGGTTTTTAGCTTGTCTCACAGTAGAGACCATAGCAACTGACCGTACAGGCCATACGAGCTGACCGTATCTGGACGCTATGGTGAGTCGCTACGGTTTCTACCAGCAAATTTTGGGGTGACCACACGTATGACCATAAGGGCCTGACTGCGTGATACAGGCTTAAAGCAGCAACAACGATTAAACCTGTAAAAACTGGTCATGTGTGGTATATAATACACTGGACAGTTCTGGCACTCATAATTTGCATTCCTATCCTCTAGACAATCATCAGTCAATATGCTGAGTGTTATAGTTCAGAAAATTAAATTATGATAACAATAAATTAATTATTTTAAAAAATTAGTACAAACAGCAAATCTGAACAATAGATTACCTGCTGAGAGATAACGGCACTAAAATTTAGGATATTTAACTTGCACAAATATCACAAGATTTAACACGAAATAGCAGAAAATCATGCAACAAGTAATTTGAGCAAAGCTCATGAGATGCGCAACAGCCTTAGCAGTTCCTCTTTGCTGGTTGTCCAGGTCTATCTCCAGCCATTTCGGTGCAATTCACTATTAAAATGTGTGTTGCAAGCCGAAATCGCGAAAAATTCATGAAAAACCTCTCTTTTGGGCGTTCAAGGTCATCAATGTTGATAAATCTAAACAGCCCATCTCCAGTGCATGTAATTATGTGCAGTATGTCTGTATCTATCTGCAACCACTTTCAAGCTAAAAAAGCCAATAGCGGCAAAATAACGTCTTTTTAGGAGGGTACCCCTCTTTGATGCCCTCGTTCGAGGGGAACCCTTTACCCAGTGGCATGAAAATTTGTCACAAAAAAACTAGAATCCTTGGGGCAGCCCACAGTGAAGATTTGGTGATCCTAGCTTGCACCGTTTTGATACAGATCACGAGTGTGACGGACAGACAGACAGACAGACAGACAGACAGATGAATGGACAAACGCATCAACAATGGCTAAGACGCAGTCGTGCGTAAAAACGTTTATTACAAGTCATCCAAGAAATTCATACATCATTAATCAAAACTTAACGACACAAAATGTTGCCAGTGCAGTCAATAAATTATTAATCAAATTGTTAAGCAAATTTCTGCATATTTCTATACTTTCTGCATCTGCAATCAGTAAAAAAAACATACCGCTGACAACGGTGGAAAATTCTGCAGCCGATAATTGTGAGCCTTTAATGTCTGAATTTCATTCTAGCACACAAACAATCAAATAATGAGACAAAACATAACCGAATACACACCAGCATGTAAAAATGACTCACTGCCTATGTCAAGAACTATGACTACAGTGATATAATGGGCTGTTAACTCTGGCGAATAAATGGCAGTGTAGGCTTAGACTACTAACTTTCAATAGTACGGAGTAAAGGTGTTTAAGACTCACTTATCTCACTCCAGACATTGGTTTAACGTACACAGTCACAATTATGCTAGCTTATAAAGACTTAAGCAAGCATCATGGATTTGCCAAACCAGAAAGTCTGTATGTGCCAAACTGCTAGGTGGAACTCAGCACAATAGAGCAAATTTAACCAAAATATACCATTCTGCAAATACACAGTGTCTCAAAAAAAATCCCCGACATTTTTGACTAACCTGAAAACCAATTAGCAGATTTTGATAATTGTTGGTAAAAATATTCCTGGCACAGTTTTTTGACCCACACTGTACAAAGTGAGGCATAAAAACACACCTAAATTTTTTTCACCATAACTTGTAGAGGGTTATCCAATTTTAATAATTTTTGGTACACATATTCATGACACAAACGGCCATCAAAATGGCTCTTCAGTTTCCCACCTCACCCAACGTCTGCTTCTGCATTATCTGGAAAAAACAGAACAGACAAAATGTGCACAAAAATCAACAAAAAAACTTGATAAAATTTCATCTTTCCGTATATGTGGCCACCAACAGCCAATCAATTACAAGGTTTGACTGTTGCGCAGCAGCACGTCTATTAAATAGGCCTCACATTCAGGAATATTGATGAATTCAAAAAGCGACTGGTGAAGTCTGCATTGGTCTGGAGCAGAACGTTAAGGATGATGCTATCAATAAATAGAGAAAGTGTCTCCGAGCCGAGCCCATGTTCATGGGCCAACATCAAACATTTTTGTAGGCAGTTAAAAGATGGATAATTAGATAACCTTTTAGCTAAAACGATGAAAATATGGACAAAATGCATGTTATGTGTGTTGTTTTGATAAGGCAATAATACCAAAGTGGTTAAAAATGCAATATTTTGTTCGTTTTCTTTCCCCAGGTAGTGCAGAAACAGACAGTAAATGAAACGGGAAACTAAACAGTCATTTGATGGCCAGTTGTGTCAGGAATATTCGCACCAAAAGGTATTAAAATTGGATCACTTTTCTTCAAGTTACGATGAAACAAAATTTGGCATGTTTTTAATGTCTCACAGTGTAGTAACAGCTTACATAGAGTTCGACAGCATGTCCAATGGACTGTATTCCCATATCGCACAGATTGTCAAATGTCAGCAACAGAAGTCGATGGCCTGTGACTGCATTACGGACGAACAGCTCGGCAATCTCAGTCAAGTCATTGTGACGACCTAACAAAGACATCACATTCAGCGCCTAGCAAACTTCACAGCCTAATCGAGTGAGTGAGCAAGCAGTTTCTTAACAAACTATCAGCAAACGAAAAAACCACACCAACATGAATAAGAATTGTGTGCACAAATAAAAACAGCATGCAAAATCAATACTACTGTAACTACATCAAAACATACGGTGCAAATTAAAAATCTAAAAAAAAAGAATGCAAAACAAGAGATGATGTGGTTGGTGATGCTTTGCAAAAAATCACCGAAAGCATGTACAATTTTTAAGTGCACTCAGCAAAAAGTATTTGATGATCTCAATTAACAAAATTAAGCAAACAAATAACTGTCAAACTGCAAACATCACAAAATCTTGTATGTCTTTATGGAAAAATAACAATCTTTGTACAAAATTACAAAAGACTGTAAATAAAGTACAAAGTATTCTACCCAAACTACCAACAAACTGCTAACATATGGCACTAAAAAGACAATTTTTATCAGTATTACGCAAGTCACAAAAATACTCTCACCATCACTGCCAAGCTGTAAGATCCATTGTTGCTGAAAATGTAAATCAATAAGCAACATGTGTTATTATAATGGCAACTAAGTACAAAGACACATATCTAATAAAAATGTATCTACAGATAAACAAAAACCATCAGAAACCAAACTTAATAACCAATCTATAAAAGTTTTAAAGCTGCAGATAAATATGATCAATGAATAACGGAAAAAAGCAAAACAAACACAGATAAGGTTACATTTACATTAAAACAAAAAATGTACTAAATGTTGTAAAAAACTGCTATATTAAGTACAAGTTTTAAGCACATAATTAAACTCACCACATCAACATCTCTCCACATGTTGACATCATAAGATTCCAACTGCTGCAAAACAATTTAAACACACAGACATACACAATGTTGTGTAAATCGCAGATAACCAAATCACACACTATGTAGCGTGTATGCCTTTAAAGCATAATTTTATCAGTCACAAATATCACCTTACTTTCATTCCCCATCAAAAACCTACTTGAACTATTCATTGTGGCTTGTGACATGTAGAATTTAAAAAAAAATGTTGCTTAACCTATTTGCTGCAAAGCACCTATGTAATTAAGTAAAGTAAGCAAAGTAACATGTAAATATATATAGCACATCGATGCCAGTAAAGCCCCCAAATGCCAACATCCAAAAAATCCCCTAATGCACATAAATGAATTTCTACAAAATTTGACATAGGGGGTCTTCTTGCAAATGTAATCAAATGTACCGAATTTTACCTCAACCTGCTTACAGGTTTCAGTTCCGGGGGTTAAAATTTTTGCATTTTCAAAGAAACAAGATGTTATCACTGCTAATAACATCACACTCCAACTCTAACAAAGTTAGCTAACAACCAATGTCAAAGAACGAAATCACAGCATGTGAAATAATTGCAAAAACAAACAACAGATGCTTACAACTATGCAAAACTCTTGCCACAATAGGTAAAATAATTGTTAAAAAATATAAGACGCTCACCACAACGTGAAACTGTTCCTCGAGACTCTTCTCTCGCTGGTGTAAAATTATCTCACGTTGTCGAAGCTCCTTTTCCTTCAGTCCGAGATCTTTCTCCGTAGTCTTGAGCCTCCTGAGCCATTCCTCGATCTCATTTTTCCACGCTGCTCGACTGCATGTCATATCACTCCCATCCATGTCATCTATCAACATTTCAATCAGTATCTCAACAACAGCTTTGCGACACAGACACAGCAGTCTACAGAAATGTATAAAAAGAAAAACACACATGATTAATGTAGATAAGCAATCGGTCAGTTTTTGCAATGATTATCACTGCAGTGAACAGCAGTAATGCCGAACACTTTCTGACTACATATGGTACAAGTTCCTTTGAGAATAGAGAAGATCTGCTGGGCTGACGGACTAACAAATGATGAAGTGCTGCAGAGAGTCCAAGAGAAGAGGAGCATCTTAAGGTGGTAGGCGTGGTGTAGTGGTAACGCGTCTGATCCGATCAGCGAAGTTACTGTACGCTGGACCCGGTTAATACTGCGATGGGTGACTGCCTGTGGGCAGGTAAACCATCTCGGGATGTAACCAACCGCCTAGGTCAACTCAGCCTTCCTTCCCTCCAGGGTAGGTAAATCGAGTACCGGCCTATCTGGCTGGGGTTAAGGCGGGGCGCATTCACCTCTGTCGGGTGGCAGGTAACACTGTGTGATCCCATATGACAAGTGACGCTCCGTAGCTCTGA
>Ga0056128_1000946_pt1 | contig 30067 bp, 10 predicted proteins | sample WorMetLIZISLAND2_FD_71113 | JGI IMG/M metagenome (GOLD analysis project Ga0056128, IMG submission 71113) | Marine gutless worms symbiont microbial communities from Max Planck institute for Marine Microbiology, Germany - Olavius geniculatus... ... | reverse complement strand
GGCCAACAGACTGTTGCAGTAGTCGACTCTGGAGATGACAAAGCTGTTGACTACTGCTTTTGCTGCGTCCATCGGCAAGGCATGCACACAGCTCTTTATACGGCGCAGCTGTAAGAAACATCGGCTGACTAACTGGCTGATGTGTGGTCCGAACGACAGTTCGGAATCCAGTAAGACGCCGAGATCACACACTGTTGATGACGGCTGAATGTCAGACCCAGCAAAAGTCGCGTGGTCTTTGCTCAGCTGATGCTGACGCCGTCGAGTCGCACACCGCATGAAGTCGGTTTTCGATGGATTCAACTTCAGGCGATTGGACGCCATCCATTGCGCAATGTTTTCCATGCAGTTGACTAGACTTTGTTCGGCTTCACCAGCTTCTTGTTGTCTATCTGACACGTACAGCTGTGCGTTGTCGGCGTAGAAGTGTGAGTTTACTCCATGTTTATTCGCAATACCGCCAAGATCAGCAGTATATAAAACAAACAGGAGTGGACCCAACACTGATCCTTGAAGGACTCCGTACAGCATGCAACGACTTAAAGACTCAGTGCCCCCAAACCGCACAGTGTAGCAGCAGCCTGACAAGTAGTTGCGCATCCAACTCAAAACGTCACCACGTACCCCAAATGCCCGGGACATACGCGTCAGCAGTATATCATGATCAACCGTGTCAAAGCTGATAAGTCCAAGAGAGCTAAAAGTGCATGATGACCAGAATCCATCATATCGGTTAGGTTAGAGCAGACTTTAAGTAGAGCCGTTTCTGTCGAATGGCCCTTTCTATAAGCTGACTGATGTCGCGGAAGATCACAGCACGTTCCAGCGTCTTTGACAAGACAGACAAATTTGACACCGGTCGATAATTTTCCGCCGCATCAACGTCAGTCCCCGGTTTCTTCAGTAATGGCGTGATGTACGCAACTTTGAACAAATCGGAGACGCAGCCGAACGACAGCAACTCGTTGAACGGATGAGTCAGGTACGGCGCGAGAAGTCAACACAGTCTTTCAGTAGCCATGTTAGCGTTGAATCGAGACTGGACTGCTTGGCCGGGGCAGTGCGCACCAGCTTGACGACGTCTTCTTGACATAAAGGCTTGTACACGTAATGCGTAATGTATAACTACACTCAAACAAGCCAAAAAAGCCAAGTGTTCGATAATTCATTGCACAGTACTGTATGTCGGTAACGTATCATGCCTTTTGCTGGTTTATTAAATAAGTATTACAAAAAGAGCTTGATTATTTCAGTTAAACTAAAACAGAGCCCGGTTTTGTTTTGTTTTTGCTACAGGTCCGGCAGCTACTAACTCCGGTCTTGGCGGCGAGTGTCAACAAATGTCAGTAGCAGCAGACGACGAGTTGCAAAGACAGGCGGAGGAAGACACTCAGCAGGTGGGCGCCGCATCATCCTCTGACGTCATCGCCGACCCTGAATTGTGCGACATCGAAAAACAAGCAACCAGCACGATGACTACAAGTAGAAATTCAGCGCGACGCGACTCGGTAGGTGTGGGCAGAAGACCGCAGATCGAGCAGAAAGCGGCGGGCACGGTTGCTGCGAAGTCGAAGGTCGATCTTCGTCGTAGCGTTTCCATCCTGACCAGCACCAGACGTCAGTCACTCGGAGGCATTCTGCCGCTGAAGTCCAAGTCAAACGATCAAAGTGCCGCTACTGGAGATAAACTTAACATGTCCGTCGCGGAGCGGCCTTCTTTGGGCAGGGGCGCTAGCCAGACCAACGCCGCCAGTCGTGTCAAGACGTTGGAGACCTCCATGAAAGACGAAGCACGATTCCCGTTGTCGTCGTCGGCATCATCACGGTCGGTCTCTTCCACTTCACGGCGTAGTTCGCTAATGAAGGCGACTGCCTCGAGTCTGGCTAAACGCAGCGGCGAGAACGGCGACGATACGAAGGAGAATCTGAGTCAGGCTGCAGTGAGCGGCGGCGGTGGCGGCACTAGGGCAGCTGCTTCCACGGCGACGTCGATGACGTCCAAGATAGCGAAACTAGTCAAGGGAGGAGGCCCGAAGCCCGCTGGTGCTAGCAAGCCAGTAGCGGCATCCACGTCCCCTTCGAGGTACAACAAGCGACTGTCTCTGGACCCCAGTGTGCGACCACGTCGCAGCTTAATGACGGGAAAGACACACCAGCCGCGTGACGTCGACGCCGGTCGGAAGCCACCTTCGAGACCGTCACAGCTGAGTACGTCGATAAATGTAGGTCATGGTCAAGGTCAAACGCCACGGTCAAGTCGTGAAGGGATTGTTGCGGGCCGTGGTCAGTTGAGTCGTGGGTCATCAGTACAACAATCAACAACGCCAGCTACCAGTCTCACCAAGTCTTCATCCACTACTTCACTGCGCACTGAACTCGCCAGGAACTCTGCAGTCAGCAAAAAACCGGTTAGTTTGCTTTGTATGCAACCGTTAGTTGTTATATGAATAGACAGACAAAAAGTAAGACCAGGACCAAGACTAATTTTTTTGCTGACAAATCGCCGCGCAACAACTTCGTAGTCTCCAGTATAACATCACTTGCTTAGGCTTACAGCTTTTTACAACGACAATTACGAGTTGTGTAACCACCCGCTGCTTTCGCTTCGTCTTTCGTACTGGGTGATAGCAAGATCTCAGCTTCATGGGTACCTTCGGCCCCGAAAGATAGGCGGTTACCCATGCTGGTAATGAGTTCGTGTTAAACGAAGGGTTGCCGACGAAAGGGTCTTTGTGAAATGACCGCGAATGGACAAATATATAGTTATCATTAAACAGTGGATTTCGTTTGGACGAAGGGTGCTTCGTTGGTTTTTGTTGCTTCGTTTGGGAAGGCGAAGGCGAAGGCTCAGCACCTTGTCAGTCGATGTGCTCTGTCTGAGCGCTCGATCAAACTGATCAGTTGTCACTGGACTGGAGTCGGATTATTTAACGACGCTATATAGTTGTCATCACTGCGCTTCGCTTTTTATACTGCCGGAGCCGGCCAAAAGGACCTACGGCCTATCACGTGACTGCCAGCCACTGGCAGTCACGTGAAGTATTTTATTATTATATAACGTATTTTCAAAGAGCTCCGACAGCAGCCTAAATGTGGCTTTATACCACACTAAAAGACGACGTTTGATGACTTTTTTAACGAAAGATGTGGATTTAAAATATTTATTATTTATATCCGAAAGATAAATAATTTTAGGGAAATGGACTTAAGATATTTTAGTAAAAAAAATAAGCCCGATTTTAATTTTATTTTACCGAAAATACGAAGGTACATTACGACACAAAATACACTGCAGTTGAATTAAGATCCATTTCGAGTTTTTTTTACAGTTTAGCTAGGTTTACAAAAACAATTTAAATAGCATTAGATGCAGACGGTGAACTAATGAAAATGGTTGTTAAAAGAGTAAAATGAGCATGTAAGTAAGCAAATAGAAATAACTAACTTGAATCAGGCAAGGCACGCAAATATTAACTTAGTTACTTTGCTGACAAAATACTATTCACTGCGGAGATTGCGTCTGTACTGTTGATACTACACAAACTCCAGAATTTGGTCAAAACGGGAACGGAAGTACCGACCCGTGACTACGAGTGACCAGACTTGATCCAATTAAACGTACTTGGCGGCGGTAACACGGGACGAAAATGGGAACTGCGACACGTGTTACTATCATGGTGAATATGTTTTGTTTAGGAAAGAAATACCACGGCACAACTCCGCAAAGATTTTAGCGGCGGTCCAGTGCTGAACAAGCAACATTTGTACGACCCTTTAGCCACGTCTCCGGATCCGCTCTTTTCTCCGCCGTCTCCTGAGCCCAGCAACTCAGCAGCAGCAGCACAGATAAAGATGCGCGGTTCTCAAACTGAGGGCCGTAGAAAGTGGACTGAATCGAAGGTAGACGTGTTCTTGACCGACGTAAAGTTTAGCTTATACACGTATGCCCTATATACTTATGATATTTATATATGCTTATCGTGTGGCCGTCTTAATGAACCTTATTACGTTTTTCTGTCCAGTGTAAAAGTGGACTTTCGGTTAAAAATTTAAACAAGTAAATGCATAGGTAAGAGGACGACCGCGTTCTCTGTCGGCAACGCAGCGACATTTCTGCTTGGTGTAGGTGTAATAAACAACTTCGTGCTTAATTTACTAAAACCTGGTTGTTTTTGCGTTGTAAATCTAATGATGCTGATACAGACGTTGCTAATTTGAAACGTGTGTTAATTTTGCCAGAGCTGTACCTCCAGATTTAGATAAAACTTGACATTCTATAGACTGACACAGGTAATCGACTTGAGAGTTAAGACACCGACTCTACGTCATTTACATTATTAACTGGCATTAATTATTTGCTGCTTGATGTATCATAAAACCAGTTCAGTCAAATCGTTGACATGATACTGATGCTGTTTGTGCAGTGCACTGAGGATAATTTCGTGGTTTCTTCAATTTATCACCTGACGAAGCGCATTGACAACAAGACTGCAACACTGCTGCGCAATTCAAAGTAAGCCAAATTTAACTACCATGTTCACGCTGCAGTAGGCTAGTTCCATAGCACTAATCGCTGAGACGCTGAGAAAACTTTTTAATGGACAAATGTTAATGATTTTTAAAAAAATGGTGCTCATTATTTTTGAATCAAATTGCACGTGTAATAAACAATTTTAGAAATCGTTAAACTCTATGAGTTATTGTGACTGACGATGAAGTTTGTTCTTGAAAATACTAAGTTAGTATTTTGTAGGGTTACAGTGTATATACTCACACTGCACTCATGAATGATGTGATTTGTTATTGCAGACTAAACTCGTTTTCACAAATCATAACTGTAGCCTCAGATTATATTCTATGTAAATCTAATTTGCATGCAATAACCCTACTTTTGTAGCATGTTTAGTGACTGTTTCTGACTGATTTTTCCGAATAGTATAGGCCTACTTTTTGTCCGTTTGTTTGTCTGTCTATCCGTCTGTTTGTCTGTCTGATTTTTTTTCATTTTGTGTTTTGTTCCTCTGCACTTGTGCGAATAAAAAGTTACCTTATGTATTATTATAGTTTACAGACTTACAGCACTAACATAATACAGCCAATTAATGCAAAAACTGTTCAATTATGAGAAACATAGATTAAATTTATTTTAATGCAAATGTCATTTAACACAGATCGAACGTATTTACCTAGCCACAGCGTCTTATCTAGCCACAGGTGGGCTTTCTTGTTTTTGTTGGGCTTTCTTGGGCTTTTTTGTTATATTTTCAGATATCAATGTGTCAGTCAATACTGCCATTGCCTATTCTGCACTGTGTCCCAAAAAACTGTCATACTTTGTCATTGTCCATATCTTTACCAAATATTAAAAGATTTTCAAAACTTTTTTACTGGCGCACTCTGTGGACAATTTTCAATAAGGTAGTTATAAAATATCTCACCACACTTTAACTGTGTTGTTACACTACCTAGTGAAATATAGATGTTTAAAAATCACTATAATCAGAACAATTACATCACAAGAACTTAACCTCTGAAAACAATTTTCTACTAATTTGCGTATTGAAATTAAATGTTGTTTAGTTTTTGGTACATGGCTTGCATTTGTAAACAAAAACAAAAGATGTTATTGCGAATAATGGTTTTTAATGCGGTAACATGCCATTCAGCAACATAGACAAGGCAGTGATTAAAAATTTCTACCAGTTCGAATAATATGGTTTGCAGAAAATACTGAAGGAATTTTTGAAGACAAACTGCAAAAGGGAAGAACTGGGCACTTTACTAAAAAGATTTGGGAAACGCGAAACACCGACCAAGGCATGAGGCTGCAGACTGAAACGCGTGCATAATTGAAGGAAACGGGACCACTGTAAATGAACTGCTTGACCTACTAAGACAGAAAGACCAGAAACAAATGTATCTTTCAACACACCAGATACCCAAAAGAACTGGTTCTAACACAGTGTAGCATCGTACAGATCATTTTCAGCGATCTTAGTCTGAAGTGTCTTGTTCGTTTACCAATGTGATTGTTGCCTGTTGCTAGTTTTTTTTACATTTATATTTTACAAGGTAGTGTAGCAACACAATTACGGTGTGGTGAGATATTCAATAATCGGTTTATTGCCAATTGACCAGTGAGTGTGCTGGTGAAAGAATTTTGAAAATCGGTTAATATGACGTTTTTTGGCACACAGTGTTGTGTGTACAGTAGACCTGCAGTAAGCCTAGCAAAGTAGAGGTTAAGTAAAGATAGTTGAGTGACTTGCTATGCGTTTGCTGCTAATAGTCGCGTGAATTGGATGCACGCTGAAGACTCGCAGCAGCAGCAGCAGCAGAGCGACGGAACACCGACAGAAAACTGTTTGCCACAGTTCAAGAGCTCAGACCCGTACCTAGCAAGCATTCTGCGTCATCTGCGTGCCACCGACCAACGTCTTGACGGTACGCGATGCCGTCTGTGAGTGGATGTAACTGATGTAAACAATCTGCCAGATAACGTTTTCTGGCCTGTGACGCTTCCTTATAGGCCTATTATGGCATGGCATCACGGCGTGTTGCGATATTTAGGCTATCATAATTATTACGCCAGCAAGGCAGCACATCACATATATACGGTTAAAAGCACACACGCAAACATGCAAACATAAAATTCTAAAGTTAAAATACACCTGTCGCTATACAGTATGATTTACTTGGTGCATTTTGTGGCCTGGTGGCGCAGCAAAGTTGATGGCGTAGCATAGTGGTTAGAACGTTGGTTCCGGCCGGCGAACTTTCCCTATCCTGCGTTAGACTGATAGATGGCTGTTTGACCACTTTGTGGGTAAAGCGTTCGCTATCAGTCAACCAACAAGGCCAACTCAGCCCGCCATCCCTCCGGGGTCGGTTAAATAAGTAGTAACCCATTTATATGGGTTACGGAAGGTGGGGAGGGGATCTTAGTACAGCTGAGTGGGGCTGCCTGGCCTGGCCACTGCGCCAGCCTGTGTCTGCAGGCTGCACGCAGTGGCTGTGCGAGCGGCGGCTCTGGTTAGTGACGAAAGCGCTTTATAAATTGACGACCTTTTACCTTTACCTTTACCTGGGGACCGGGGACTTAACGCTGTATTGCAAAATCTGACAATAACGCGAGTGTCTCACATTTTTACGGAACAGGCTTTAATTGAGTTTATATCCGCGCCAGATTTTGGTCTTAAAACCAGTCTCAATATCAGTTTCGCTTTTGGCTTCTCTGTGACGCGTAGGACGAATGTCTCGGACCGACGGAAGTATGCCCTATGTAGCTAATTTTCGTGTTATAGGCCTACATCCCGTTCTTTTTGACGCGCTACAGTTATACTGTAGAGCGTCTATGGCACGGTGTGTTGTCTGTCTGTCTGTTTCTTTGTCACGGATATTTTGTGGCTAAACAGTGCGAGATAGGGCCTAAAACTACTGATCATTAATAAGAAGTCGCAAATTGGCTTTCAAATGACTTGAAAATCATTGACCTTGGGTGTTCTTGAAAGGTCATAACGCTCTACGGTATGCCAATCGTGCGGTAATGTGGCTAAACGGTAAGTCGTAAGCAGTCAGCGATAGGCTGTCAGTAGTAACCATGTCTCCAACTGCAGCACTTTGGTCGCAATATTCAATGGAAAGTTTTAAACTATAAGTGGCCGTATCTCGAAAACGGTGAGAGATAGGGCCATGGTTGCTATTGATTACTTATAAAAAGTCGCATATTGACTTTCAAATGGCATAAAAAAATATTCACCTTGGATGACCTTGAAGGCCAGTACTGCAATAGGAACCATATAGGCTGTAGCGCGTCTTACCTAGCCACAGCTGGGCTTTCTTGTTGTAACTTGAAGCTCGTTGGCTATACTGCTAAACGATTCTACTTCTGCGCTTTAATTTAATGACGAAGGTAATGTTCAGCTCTGAAATCCTAGGTCTTTGGTCTGTTCTTTTTATTCTTCGTCTTTAGATTTTAGTCTCGTTTACGTCAATCGTCTGCGACTAATAAGATACTGTATATTTCACTCCAGTCGCGTTTCGGTTCAGAATATTGTACATTCTGTCAGTGTCAGTTGCAGGCGAAGACATGCGTACACATTGTATGCGTTGCAGAAGTGAAGAAGGCGCTCGCTGGTCCAGCAGCAGATGAAAACGCTGCGACAGATCACAAAGAAGACGAGTAAACGACCAGAACAGCCGGCGATCACTGCGATGCAAACACCCATCTGTTTCGCTGAGCCGTCGAATAACTGTAGTCAAATCAACGATTTTGTCATAAAGTGCTGTAATGAAGTTGTGTTGACCATATGTTGTTTTTAACATTCTGTGTAGTAGCTGCTTGAACTTTTTTTCCTGCAAAGCTGTAGCGGACGTCTCCATGCAGTATTATTGCCTGTCTGCAGTCCTCACTATTTGCACGGACAAAATAAACAGGTTGGGTATGACCTAGGAGGTTTCTCCTTGAGAAACGTAAGTCCATTTTTACTGTAGAACCCTGGTGGGACTGCGGGAGAAGTCCCTAAAACTAAACTGTCGTATCAAATTTGTGTTGCCAAAATTTCTGTGACGTGTATCGTTCTTTTTTGAAAAAAAGCATCGTAGATGGTAGGATAAAAAGTGGCATCTGTTTTAAATTACTTACTACAATCTGGCACCCCACCGCCCCATGACTGCATTCAGAAATGATCAGATCTGTGCAATATCACAGTTGTGGAACAGTTGGGCGGCACCCGCCCCAGTTAGTGACGCTAATGGTTGTCACTGGGCAGTCAGACTTATGGGGTGTTTACACGATCCAGCAAACGTCCAGCAAACTTCCAGCAAATGTATTCAGAATACACGTGCTAATGCTGGACGTTTGCTGGACGTTTGCTGCCATATGTTATAATGGAGCTGGATGTTTGCTGGATCGTGTAAACACCCCATAAGTCTGACTGCCCAGTCAAAACACAGTGCACACGGACAAAATATTGTTAGTAATTTGTGAACTAATAAGGTGTTTACACGATCCAGCAAACGTCCAGCAAACTTCCAGCAAATGTATTCAGAATACACGTGCTAATGCTGGACGTTTGCTGCCATATGTTATAATGGAGCTGGATGTTTGCTGGATCGTGTAAACACCTTATTAGTTCACAAATTACTAACAATATTTTGTCCGTGTGCACTGTGTTTATCACGGTTCGTCAGTGTTATACAGGGTGGGCCAAAAAATGGCACAAAATTTTTATTCGCCATTAACTTTATTAACCGATTAACCGATTTTAAATTTTTTTTCAGTGTTCGAATCAGGAGAAAATTTGTAGTAACAATATCACTAAAGATTCTACCACACCTCAAGTGTGTCGCTACACTATCTAGTGAAATATCAATGTCCTAAAAACTACAATTGAAAACAAAACAATATCTGAAACAACATCCCAAAAAATTAACAACAAAACCACCTGTTTATTGCCTCAGTTATTGTTCAAAGTAACTGTCACATCTCGCAGTTTTCACATCAAATATTTCACGTGTCCGCCTTGATGCTTGCCGGACGACACAATCAAGCCGGCGACGCCACTGACCAATGGCGCGATCAACCAAATGCTGCATAGTTTGGCCCACTCAGTGCTTCAGCTGGTTGATTGTCGTGAATTGTCAACGTTGATAAACCATCTGTTAAAGGACCCTCCCAAACAGCATAATGATTTGTTTGGAAGCCACACGTCATGCTCAATCAACGTTGATCATGCAATTAAGTCATAGTCGTCACCGGCTTGAGTGACATTTCACAAGATAGTGTAACGACAACTATAATGTGTGGTGGGATCTTTAGCGCTAATGTTATTACAAATTTTCTGCTGATTCTGACAGTGAAAGAATTTTGAAAATCGGTTAATATTTGATGAAGTTATTGGCATATAAAATTTTTGTGCCATATTTTGGCCCACCCTGTAGAGATGTATCGGCTTAATTCTTACTGCTTAGCCAAGGACTAAAACATGTAGACCTACGTCAGTGTTACAAAACTACGGCTTAAATATTGGTTTAAAGAACCTAGCTTTTAACGTTTTTAAAAACCTATAAAATCTGAGCCGTCTGAATTTTACGTTTTTAAAAAACTTTTTGTGCAATTTAAACGGCATAATTTGATCATGAATTTTTAGTTTTGCTATAATTTATAGAAACAAATGTATTTAATCACATCCACTGCTAGAAGTTACAACACTGTTTTGCACAGTGTTGTAGCCAGAAATTAAATTAGGGGCCTCCCTTCCCTTCCTCTCTTCTCCCCTCCCGTTTAGTGGAAGTCCAAGGGTAGGGCCTATTGCACTACGGAAAAAATTGGAAATAAAAGTGCTCATAGGTTGACATTTTAGACATAAAAATCAACACCTTTATGAACCAGGTTTTAGTAAAACTTTTCACATTTCACATTGAGGGTCTGGCCCCCCTTGTCTACGCCACTAGTTTTGCATTTTTGTGCATATGTGTATCATTACTATTTAGCAGAATAATGTGACTACTTGTACTTCTAGCATTAACGTAAGTAAAACCGTAGATTGTATAAGGTGAACTGCATCTTTATGAAGCAGTGCAACAATTTAATAACAAATTCTGACTTTTTGCTTGCAGTTAGAATGAAGCTGCTTAATGCATCTCTGATGTTATTTTCATAAAGGTTTTTTCTCTGTGTAACTACACTGTGTCCCAAAAACGTCCCACTTTGTGATTGTCTATATCTTTGCCAAATATTAATAGATTTTCAAAATTCTTTCACTGGTGGATTTTGTGGACAATTAGCAATAGTGATTATTGAATATCCCACCACGCATTAACTGTGTCGCTACACTACATGTACCTTGTGAAATATAAATACTAGAAAAAATAATAGACAGCAAGCATGTTAGTAAACAAAATGCACTTCCAACCAAAAATGCAGTGAATGATCTGTACGATGCTACACTTTGTGAGATCCATTTCTTTGGATATCTGGCGTGTTAAACGATATGTTTGTATCTTGCCTTTGTGGTTTAGCAAGCCTACCATTTCATCCACAGTGGTCACGTTCTCTTCAGTATGCGCAGTCTGCGGTCTCATGCCTTTGGTCGGTGCTGCATGTTTCTCAAATCTCTGTTAACGACATCACCACTCTTTCCCAGTTGCAGTTCATCTTTAAAAAAATCTGCTAGTATTCTCTGAAAACTGTATTTTTTAACTGGTACAAGTTCTCATCAGAGCCTTGTCTACACTGCTAAAATCGCACATTACATAATCCGGTATATCGTCACTGCATTAAAAATTATTATTTACTGCAATATTATCTGCTTTTGTTTACAAGCATCAGATATGTATGTGAAACTAAACATAATTTGACTTTTGTACGACAATTAATAAAAATTGTATCAGAAGATGATTTTTTTGCATATGTATTAGTGATTATAACGATTTTTAAAATATTTTGTTTCATATGGTAGTGTAGCAACACAGTTGAAGTGTGGTGGGATATTTAACAACTACTTTATTGCTAACTGTCCACAGTATGTGCCAATGGAAGAATTTTGAAAATCGGTTGATATTTGGCAAATATATGGAAAAAGAGAAAATGGGACGTTTTTGGGGACACATTGTAGTTAGTAGATATCTATAGTATTCAATGCTATAGAGCACATACAGAATGTTGGTATTAAGAATAAACCAGCAACTACTCATGCATTCGTTATGACGTGAACAGTGTGGGCTTTGAACCAGTAATAGGAAGCTAGAAAATACAAAATATGAACCTTATTTACACTATCTCCTTGACTTCTCTTTCTCAACTATAAATACATGTACAGAATTTCACTTTTAATTCGTCGTTGATAAGAAGCCAGAAGTTCCGTACTTTGAGCCTTCTACCTCTGCCCATATACAGCATCACGAGACTGTACTAAAATAGGCTCCAAATAAAACTAAGCCAAAACAGCATAATTATGGCTAAACACCTGAGCAATGTTCATGTTTGAAACAAAATTATGAACAAATATAACTGTTCTTTTCATCAACAAGATACAAATGAGAAGCCTACATCAAATGTTTACTTTTTGTTTTTTTGTAAACTTTCAAAACCTTAAAATACACTAAAAATGTGAAATACACTAAAAATGTGACATCACACCACAAGATCATGAATATCGTGTGAATAATGCAAGACAAACTCTTGTGCCTTTATCATGTCAACTATGCTAAACGAACACAGGAGTAAATACCTGTATAGCATAAATAGCAAAGATCAAGAATTCACGACAAGTAAACAACGAACTTATGAGGGTCTTTTATAAATTGGTTTTGAACTCTTAGTCACAGTGATTGCAATCCTGGTATTAAAGAAATCAATCCGTATCTCTGAAATTAGGAAATCTGTAATCCTGTTTTCGGGATTAAGCTTTCAGGTTAATCATTATTCAGTATCAGGATAGGCTGCAGTAGGCTCGTACCACAGTTAAGTGCTGGGAGTCACGGTGACTGTCAATGCAACTTACAGACGACATAAATAATTTTCATGAGATTGTTAAAATTCTTATTCTATCATCTAACGCTCAAAAAGTACTATTTTAGTGGACTTTTTTCGCAATCCCAAAATACTGGGATTGGGATGCGAGATGCCACCAATCCCAGGATTTGGAATTGGCTAAAATGGCTGGGATCCAGAAAGGCAATCACCAGTTGCTCAACAGCCATCAATAAATATGGTCCACTTCTAAGCCTACAATTTTATTAATTTTTTTCCTTGAAAAACAGGCTCAGTACAAATAATTATAACTAACATGGCACAGTGTTAATCTTTCACTTTTTTGATCTTCATTTTTTGATGAAAACAACTATTTTACAATTGAAGTCTTGATCTATGATAAGTGATACATTAAACACACAAATCAGTACAATAGAATATTAGACAAGAGAAAAACACAAAAACAATGCTAGACAACAAAGACCTAACAGACTAACAGTCTGGTAAAGTAAGCGCTGGGTAAAAAAAAGCCAACCCAAAGTTTAAAAAGTTTCATACAAAAATATATTTGCCATTAAATAATTGAGAAAAATACTACGTGTAACTGCATCGGAAAACTGCTCCAAATCTTTTTCAAGAGCTACTAGACAACTCAAGACTGTATATGGTTTTTTAACAAAAATCTATTTACAAAATCTACAATAATTCATCATCATCCACCGATGCAAAAATCGAGTAGAATAGAATCATAAACTCAAATTCTAAAGAAAAATAAATACCATACTGCTAATCCGTCACTCAAGTACAACAAGAAGACAAGTAATTTGAGCAAAGCTCATGAGATCAGCGACAGCCTTAGCAGTTCCTGTTCGCATATTGTCTTAATCTATCTTCAGTCATTTCAACGCAATTCACCCTTGAAGTATGCACCGTAGCCGAAAATCACTAAAAAATCACTAACACCCACTAACACCCCTTATTTTGGGGGTTCAAGGTCGTTTAAGGTCATCAAGGTAGATACCCCAAAAAAGCTCGTCACCAGCATGTCTATGCCTATTTGCAACTGTTTTCACGCTAGATGAGCCAATGTCGATAAAATAATCAATTTTTAGAGGGTACTTTTCTTTGATGCTCACATGTGCAAGCCTCTTTGAACCTAGAGGGTTGGGACTTAGACTACTAAAATCTACGTTTTATGCTGAAAATTTCATACACAGGTTGTCAGTCTATCTCCAGCCAACTCACTCTTGAAGTGTGCGCTGCAGCCAAAAAATACGAAAAAATTTCCCAAAACCCTTTTTCTAAGGGTTCAAGATCATCGATGTTGATAAAACTAAAAAGACCGTGTCCAATGCTTGTTATGATAAGCAGCATGTCTGTACCTATCTGCAACCATTTTCACACCAGGCGAGCCAATAGCAGCATAATAATGTTTTTTCTAGGGGTACCCCTCTTTGACACCCTCATTCAAGGGGAACCCTCTCACCCAAGGGCACAAAATTTTGCCACGAAATGCTAGAGTCCTTGGGGTAGCGCACAGTAAAAATCTTTGTGATCCTAGCTTGCACCATTTTGATAGGACTCAAGGATGGGACATGAATCTTGCAAACAAGTGTAGTGAATTTTGCTATGATACATAGGACTGTAGTCACTCTACCCTTGAAACCTTGCTGATACATAGCAGATGCATACAAAAAGCCCAGCTAATGCAAAGGAAACGCGTGACAGCAGTGCATGTATGAACGCCCACTGTGAAGAAATCTAAGGTCACTAATTGTTGCAATTGACATTCGACACGTCAATTGCAACAATTAGGCCTAGTGACCTTAGATTTCGACACGCCAATCCATGAGCCGGTACCTTGGCGCGGCGGAGGGGCCTAAGACCTTGTCTGGTTGTCTTCTTGCCAGGCAGGGTCGAACTAAATCCGGCTCGGGCCTTTGGGGATTAGGCCTTAAGGTCGGGTGTGGGGTGTGGCGCTGGGGGCAGTGGTTCCCCCCCCCCCGCTCGGTTTGCTTGGGTTTGCTCACGTGTGCCGGGCCGGAGGTTGCTGCTGCGTGTGGTGCCATACCCCACAACTGACCATCCCCATACCCTACCCAGTGGCGATGGGTAGGGGAAACTGTAGCCTTAGTTCACCCCCCCCCCGGCGAAAGGTGAAGGACATTTTTCTACATGAGTAGTCCTTCAAAACACGGCCCCCAGTACCCGGCTCAAGGGGGTGCTAAAATCACCGGGGACCCTGCCCACAGCACTGTCTGCGACGTCATGCTGCGTGGGGTCGAGAGATGGTGTTTTGATAAGACTCTTGCAGTCGACCCTATCAAGACTGAAATGATTCTGTTCACTAGGCGATATAAGCCACAACACCATAAAGATATTTACTTTTTTAACAAGGTATTAATACTCAGTCGGAGTGTGAAGTACCTTGGTGTAATTGGAGATTTTAAACTGAGCTGGAAGGCCCACCTGGAGTCTAGATATCAAAAGGCTATCATTGCTTTTTCACAGCTAAGAAGAGTTACAGGAGCCACTTGGGATATGACTCCCAAAGTTGTTCACTGGTTGTATACTGCCGTTATTCGGCCAATGTTTTGACATGCAGCAGTTATATGGTGGTCTAGAACCACTTATAAAACAGTAAGCAAATAACTTGAGCATCTTCAGAGACTTGCTTGCTTGTATATCTCTGGTGTAGTAAGAACTACTCCTACTGTAGCCCTCGAGATAATAAATGGCATTACACCGTTGTCGGTTTATGTCAAGCAGGAAGCCATGTCTGCTTGTAACAGTATCTACCAACTGTGGCCATACACTTATTCATTCACATCTTTCCCAACTCATACCTATTCATAGGATGAGAAGTGATAAAATATTAACAAAGTTCATCTTTGGTAACAATTATGCTATACAAACTCCGTCTAAGGAGGATTGGGATAACAACTTTACCTCGCAGGTAAAGTAAGGTAAGGTAAGGTAAGGACATTCGACACGACGATGATAATGAAAACCAGCATTAATATTTTTGCATGGACATTCGGTGGAAGGCATAACTGGTATCATGCATCAGCCACCACTGACAAGCTGAAAGCGTGCGTTTTGAAAAGGCACCCCTATCTGATGCCCTCAAGTGCAGGCCTTGTTAAACATAGAGGGTCGATACTTGGACCATTAAAATCTATGTCTAACGCTGGAAATTTCATATGCAGGTTGTCCTGGTCTATATCTAGTGATTTCGATGCAATTCGCTCTTAAAATGTGTCTCGCAGCCCCAAATCACCAAGAAATCCATGAAACCATATTTTAGTGTTCAAGGCCATAAAAGATCATTGCTCTCGATGCCAATGAAAAGCCCGAGTGTGACTTCCTATTAGTAATCTATAGTAACCTAGGCCCTGTCTTGCACCATTTCTGAGATACGGCGACTTACTGGCTAAAAATCGCAAATTTTCCCTACCCCTTCTGTCATTTAGCACTCTCAATAGGGGTGACCCCTTTTGAATTTACGAAAAAGCATTACAGAATACGGATCCTAAAACTAGAATCTTCCAAACAGCCGACAGTTAAGATTTGGTGATTCTAGCGTGCTATTTTTGACTGATCCACCCAAGTGACGCACAGCCGGATGGACGAAAATGTGATGGCTAAGACCCACTATAGCAGTACCTGCTGTCACACATAAAAAACATCAAACTTACTGCACAACATCATCAATCCCACAAATATACAAGATACTGAAGCAGATAAAATAAAATTCTCACAGTATTGAAACATTAAACATGAGAACCATTTACTTCACTCAACACAGAATATTTTTGTAACAGATACCATGAAGCAGGGATGTTCTTTGGAGACCAAGGTCTTGTTCTTGAGAAAAGTGTCAAGAGCCAAAATTGGGGTCTTGGTTGCAAAATTGTTGTCCTAAGTCTCATCATTGCAAGTTTATTCATGCAGTGATCATATGCTAATTAAAACATACTGGACAAACTGCAAAAGGATGCAAGGATTTTTACAAACGAGAGCTAGCATAGCATATATACTATAGTGCATATTAGCTATGGTAATTCTGTCTTGGTGTCTGTCACATCCCGGTACCGTTCCAAGCCCAGGTGAGATACAGACTTCGGGTTTTCACCTTATGATAGCTTAGAGTCTCTCATATTTTGTGACAAAACTTCATGCTGCTGGGTGAAGGGGACCCCACGAATGAGGAGGAGAAAGAGGAGCACCCCCCTTAAAAAGGTAAATTCTACCGTTATTGGCTCGTTTAACGTGAAAATGGTTGCAGATAGGCACAGACATGCTGCTTATCATAACAAGCACTGGCGACGAGCTTCTTATGAATATTAACATCGATGACCTTGAATGATTTGAACCCCCAAAATAGGGGGGTTTAGTGAATTTTTTTGCAACTTCTGGCTGCAACACGCATTTCAAAAGTGAATTGCGCCGAAGTGGCTGGCGATAGACCAAAACAACCTGCATACAAAATTTTCAGCTTTGGATGTAGATTTTAGCAATTCAAGTTCGAACCCTCTAGGTTCATAGAGGCCTGCACACGCGGGTGTCAAAAAGTGGTACCCCTCTAAAAAGTGGTTATTTATCTGCTGTTGGTTTGTCTAGCATAAAAATGGTTGCAGACAAGCACAGACATGCTGCTTAACATAACAAGCACTGGCGACGAGCTTCTTAGTATTGTCAACATTAATGACCTTGAATCCCATATATGGGGGTTTTTAGTGATTTTTGGCTCCAAAAGAGTGAATTGCAATTAAATGGATAGAGATAAACCAAAAATACCTCAAACAGGAACTGCTATAGGCTATCGTGCATCTCCTGAGCATTAGCTCAGATTTCTTGTACAAACAAGTACCACTACCAGTACTATTAATGCATTACCTGTGTGTCAATTTTATCACAGTCTCTCAATCCAGCCTTGAGGTCTAGATCTTAAGCTGTGGGGTATTAATCAAGATTTTGGTCTTCTTTACCTCACTGCCATGATGGCACATACTCTCACATTACAATTAGCAATTGCATCTTTAACTTACGATACTAGATCAACGAATAGAGTGTATTCAAAATATGTATTCAGAGAATCTTAAGTGAAACACACTACAGTAAATTAATATACAAGATGCACAGCAATTCACATATGCTCTATTTACACTATTTCATTACTGGAGCTGCTAAAAATTCACACAAAATATTCAAATAAACATTTACCTTACAACACATCAACAATCACACCACACAGCACAACACAGATACTGTGACTATCAATAACACAATTACAATGCCTTGCATGTCCTATTATACAGTGTCTTTTGCTAACCATTTTGGTCACAGTTGCGAGAAGCAAAGATCGCTGTCACAAATGGACACTAAAGTCATGTAACTTTGCTCATGATCTTCTGCGCTTTGTGCGAACGACTCTCAATGCGGTGCTGTCTGAGGTGTTTCTCAAAACTCTTCTCGTAGCGAAACGGAGCACGGTCTGGACAGCGACTGCAGTAGAATGTCTTAAACTGCCGCTTGCGCTCACGCTTACATTCTAAACTGCTGGGCGTTGATGCAGACTGTGACTTCTGAACGCCTTCCGCTCTTGGTGCATTCTGCGGAGTTGTTGCAGATGACGAACATGGTTCTGCTGATGCTTCGTTCTGACTGCTGCCTTCCTCTGAAAATGCTGGCAGCTTAGGCAAAATTGGCTGATAACCTAGGCCCCTGTTCGGCAACACGGCATCCGAACCATACGGAAAGAGGAATATTGGGGCAGCTGTCTGTAAGACAACATACCCAGGGTTGTTAGGGCCAGGTGCTGCATGTAAAGCAGAATTGAGAGTAGTGTGACTGGTTGCAATGTGCTTAGCAAGCTCAGCTGCATTCGGACAGACAGCTTGACAATATAAACACACACTGGGATGATCAGAAACTGGGTTTGTGTTGGCATTAGAACTTAGGCCTACTTCTTGTTTGATGGGATTGACTGACCCAAATACTGACTGTATGTTCATCATCGTGTTTGTGTCAGCAACAGAACTTAACTCTTGTTTGATGGGAGGAACCGATCCAAATACTGACTGAATCTTAATCTGCATGCCTGCATTGTCTGCATCAGCAGAAGAACCTCCCACTTCCTGTTTAATGGAAGATCCCAATGCCGACTGAACATTCATCACTGTGGATGCCTGTGCCTGAAACATACCTTGCGGAATGCCTTCCAGAAACTGATTTCCCATAGTTCCATGACAAAACATCGATGGATTTTGCTGAAGCCGAGGTTTGATTGGCGGAAAATTCAGCCACGATGAAATGGGCTGATTATGCTCAAGCCGAGCTCTTTTCAATTCGACATCTAGAGCACCATCCTGCCACTGTGCATATATTTCTCGACCTCTTTGCAATTCGACTTCCAAAGAACCATCCTGCCATTGTGCAGATGTTTCAGAAGAGCCAACATTTTGCTGCAGCTGTAATTCTGTTGGTGGACAAGACACATCAGAAGACTGGGTACTGGTCGACGGTGCTGAATCTACATTTGTGAGGTTTGGCGGTAAACCATTATCATCTTTGTCGAAAAACATGTCATTCCGTAAACGATCAACATTGCACGAGATTTCAGGATGCTGGCTGATCATGTGCACCTTTGCATTCTCACAGCGGGCAAATTCTTTGCCACAAACATAGCAACGAAATGGTCGTGCATCTGAATGAACACTTATGTGATGCCGTCGAACGTGTGAACGATTATTAGTTGAATATGGACACAGGCCACATCGGAAGCGTCGTGGGTTTGCAGCTGCAGCAGCATAACGTTTCGGAATAACAGCTGGCTGAGTGGGCATTGATGGAACCTGATCAGTTTCAACTGTTGATGTAAAATTAATAACAGTGGTCACTGGCATTGGTGCAATTGAAACAGGCGCAGGTGCAGGTACAGAAGTCTCAATTTGGCTGGGTAGTGCCGGCAGTACCGATAACTGATGACTGACAGCACGAGACTCATGTTTCTTCAGCAAAGCATCTACTGCATTGTCAATTATAATCTTAAAATCGCCTGATGAAAGAGGTTCCACATAGTCTTCTGCAACTCCAAGACCATTATAGTTTGAGTAAAAATGTTGATTCTTTTCCAAAAATTTGACATGTTCACAATCTATTGAAGTCTTGACTGATGAAAGAAATGGCCACAGTGAAGGACCTTCCCTGTTTGGCACCGGCAATTTCTTTGGATGAGTATTCACTGGCAATGCTTCAATCTCCTCTTGCACACTATTAGCTGGCTCAGTTTCACGGAGTCTCTTTCTGGCCATCACCATCGCTATCCTACCCATATCTGTGATAGGTCCACTGCTGTTAATGTACTCTGATGATGCAAAATTTTCCACCAAGAAGTTCCCTCTGGCAATGAACTGGAACCGACCTCCATCAATAGTGGATGAAATGCCAGCTGCAATACTGCGAGGTGGGACTGCTGGCTGAACCGTTTGACCATTCACTCGAACTTCCGCCTCTCTTAGCTTCACCGCCAACTCCAATAAACTTTGGTTCACACCGCATGCAAAGTATTGTTGTTTCAATGCGGTTCCCAGATCCATAATGCCAGCACTACGCTACAAACAAAATCAACACAACCGAGAATCAATGCAACATTTAAAGTTATACATGATTAACAACACACTGCCATTTTTTAGAAAGACTGCTAATCCCTGACAACAAGTAATGGTGGGTAGCTATGTAAAAATGTATAAATAGCCACCATGTACAAAAATAACTATAAAAAGTTAAAAACTTAATTTGAAAAAAAATGTCAGCAGTATGTAAAAAAAGAAGAAATCTTGAGTGGTGAAAATTCCGCCATGTTATGTGCCATTTATTTGCTGGAGTGGCGGAAGCCGGAAACCGAGTATGTGTCTGTTGAGGCGCTCCATAAATAGCGCTATTGAAGCAACTGTGACTATAGCTCTTACGCAGTCTATGTAGTGTGCACATCTTTTGCACGAAAGGTTCCGGGTTCAAGTCCTCGTGCATGCAAACATTTTGCAACTTTTTCTCTTCGCTGTCGTAATTAACGTTTTTCGTAATAATGTATTCGCATTCTGCAGCTTATTCAGTTTTAAAGCAATTTAGCGGTAGATATATGTAGAAAGTCTATGCCACGACGCTATAACGTACTTACATCAGTCTTAATCAGTATTATATTAGAGTATAGCTCAAGCAAAAATTGTTTTTTTTTGTAGAATATATGACCTTTAACTTGAACAGCTTGCGTGCAACACGTGGCGCCACGTTGCAATGGTTATCAGTTATGGCGGTAGGACGAGCCGACAGAGACTACAATTTGTGTCTATATTATCGTGTAGGGTTCAGTGATTACCATTAGAGTTAGGGATGGGGTTAGTGTTTAGGGTTATGGTTAGGGTAAGGTTTAGGGTTTGGGTTAGGGTTCGCATTTTAGAAAGATTATGTCAACGATAGTGGACACCATATATTACTGTTCAGTATGGCTTAGATATTGAGGTTGGTGCAGGCAGATGACAAAACTTGCCAAGCGGCTATCCAACGATAGTTCCTAGCTTGAGGAGCTGCTTGGCTGGACTGCTGACCCGTGAGGCTACGGCCGAGGTCGGCAGCTGCTCCGGTGGCGTCGTGTCCGTGCCGACGGCGAGCAGCCTTTCGTCGCTTGCCGTCAGCACGAATGCGGTGACATCGGACACGGACGGCCTTAGTCGGTATTTCCGCCTCTGCAGCATTTTTTTTGGCAGGGCGAAAATTCCGCCACTCAAGCAAATGAACGGCACTTAACGCGGCGGATTTTCCGCCACTGTAGCGTCGTGCTTTTAAATATGGGCGTGACATTTGCCAATTTCCATTCTTCTGGAACATCATCTGTTTTCAATGACTTATTACACAGTTCAGGCAAAAAAACAGATATTTCGTCAGCTATTTCAATAAGCATTCTACTGTTAACTGAATCAATACCTGGCGCCTTATTATTTTTTTAAAATTTACACAATTTAGCTTTAACGGCATTCGAATCAATCGTAAAACTACTTAAACTCTCAGATTTATCAGCACAGAATACATCCGTACCGCTACATGTTCGTTCAGAACTTCGTTTACATATTATACAAATGGTGACGCAAGGTCTCGTAATCTCCAGTCATAAAGAATCGCCCACTATCACACCTTGGTAGGGACCCTGGAACCCGGCGGAACGGACCCGGCGACCCAAATCGTAACCTATACGCCATCTCGTGCAAAACTACATCAGCGATATAAACAACGACATTGCCCTACTTAAGGTTCGTAATGAACCGAGATAACAGTTGTATCACTTACGCGATTAAATAAATAACACAAAAATGACACATCAACAATGAAAACACCTAACAGGAAACAGTTTTATGTAAATAGTGTTCTGCCTAAACATGGAAGGCACCAACCGAGCGGAGCTTCGTATATAAAATAACAATCAGGTTGGACGCAGGGTATAAGGGACTAACTTCACTACGCATGCCCTGGCAAAATCGTCCAACCATCTCTATGCAATACAACATTCCGTTAATGCTAACGTAGTCAGACCGCTAGTCCGCTACGAAGATTACATACACTAGTTTTGTACGAAACAAATAACTTAGGCTACGCATAAAGCTCGTCGTAGGCCTATATATAATTACTTTCTCTCTCTCTCTCTGTTCGTATGTCACACCCTGTGTTTCTATCAAAAGTTTAAAACTACGTCAGCTAAGATCACTATCAACTGTAAAAACTTAAAAAGAACTCTTGCTATCAGGAATCCCAGAAATTCGAACGGCATCATCCTGATCGAGAACTCTACCCTGGCTAAATGAGATAGCTTATCATCATCATCATCTACAAAAGTTTCTCTCACAAACGGTGCAACATAGGCCTACTAGTCTAATAAATAGCGACTGATTAATTTTTAGTTTAGGTCTACGCATGAAGCTCGTCGTATCATTCCGGCATTGATCTTAGGCCTAAGTTCTTAACGTGAACAGCGAATAGGAAAAGTGATCAAACGATCCAACAAGAAGAAACTGCATGGCGTCTACAGTAATCATTTGGCGTCAATGCATTTTATCATTGTTGCCGTCAATTATCACGACTGTCAGTCAATTCTTGCGCATTTTGACGCTCCAGCGTTGGTCGCCATTTTCTCGTCGATTGGCGTGCAGCAGATTGCCTGCCTAGTCTTCATCCAAGCACGTTGTCTTGTCTCAGTCTGGACGCCCGCTCGCTCGATCACGCTCAATCAGCTGCTGATGATGCGCTGTGTGTAGGCCTACGTCTGTCCGTCTGTCTGTCTGCGTCATGCGATGCCAAACGCACACGCACACCTAGACGCAGATCGACACGTCACTGTGACGTCAGACAGTCGCGAGTCAGGCCGAGGTCAACGAGATGACGTCGGCAGCGCAGTTGACTGCCATTGCCCTCCTCCGAACCATTTCACTTTTCGCGCTTGTCACTCAGCTGGACGTCCGTGTGTCCGTGTGTCCAGACCAAGTAAAGCTAAAAAGGAAAGCTGCGACGTGCAAAATTGAAAGACGACTGCATGATGCTAGTTTCACGTACAAGCACTTTGATGTGTTAGCCGAGACACCGTAGATAATGCGTATCGAAGCATGCACGGGCAGGGCTACATTTCCGTGTGTCCGGACCACAAGACACAGCCGTCTTCCGATCATCTGTGATCGTCTGTCTGGAGCACTGATTGCTGAAATATAAAAACGCCAAAAAAATGAAACCAGAGAAGAAGTTCTATGACAGAACCAACTATTTGGACCAACAGAGTCACGCAGCCGTCTTCAGAACGTCTTGGTCTGTCCGTCCATCCAAGAGCAATGCCTTCCGCTCGGCTGCCGGATACGACGTCGGTCCGCTGGTCCAGCGGCAGTCAGTCTGTGAGAGATGGATGCCATTGCTGCTGCTGCTGCTGCTGCTGGGCGGCCCACCGCATCAGCTGACGTGTCGTTAATTCACGGTGACAGAACAGCCATCGAGCACTGGACTGAGATCGATGTCTTCATGGCTGCTCGCTAGCTCACCGCCGCTGCAATGCATGTGGGTCTCCGTCGAACGATCGCTAAACACGAAGAACCTTCTCGACCGCGCACCGTGCAATCGGCGGCAGATTTCTTTTCCAACTCTCGTCGATGTCACTAGAAGCTGTCGATGCATAATCGCCCATTTCCCTGTCATCTTTTACAGCAGCAAATGTGCAGTTGTCAATCCCGTTCGATCGCCGCAGGTAGGCTATCGTCTATCAACTCACTGCAGGATATAAGGCCTACTGAAAGATAACGCTGCTGAATAAAGCTGCTGTTGTTGCTGCAGCTTTTCGCCGAAGCGTTTCTCAGTAGATAGTATGCCCTGCCCAGTGGCGGTTTTAGGCCCGGGCCGAGGGGCACAGCCCCCAGTTTTGCTTCACCCCCCCCAGTTTCGTGGCCACCCATGATTTTTTGCAAAGATAACATAAATATCTGATGTCTTTGTGTTTCCAAAGTGCCGGCTTCCATTGAACGTCCAAAAGCCAAAAATGCTTCAGCTTCAGGGGGGCTTCGCCTCCTGACCCCCTGACCAGGGGCTCTGTCCCTGGACCCCGCTGGGGGCTCTGCCCCCAGACCCCCTTTATAGGCTCGCGCTACCGTGCTCGCCATGGGGCCGTGCCCCCAGATTTTGTGGGTTAGAACCGCCACTGGCCCTGCCAGCGTGATAACCTCTGCCGAAGGTGTACAGAGGACATCCCGTAAGTGACAGAGTGTATCGTAAAAAACTGACCATTCGAGCTTGTATCAGTGGCTGCTGTTAACACACTACGTACTACTTGTAGTCTCATACTGCAGTGCTCAGTGCTTCAAACATACACAACTGTCGAACAATGACGCCTTATGTTTTGTTCAATAACACTGGACAAAACTTATGTTCGTGTCGACAGATTATGCGGCCGTCCCCTAATATTGACTATTTTCGCTGAAAATTGGCCTGAGGAACGTTTAAACCAATATTGGTTTTTCTACGCTTTTTCGTTTTCAAGATAGGAGCTTGTCCGACAGACGGACAAACGGGCGGACGGGCGATATCCGCAATGTGGCTAATTACGACGGTGACGCAATAAAACTTATTTCCAGTGTTTTATCAATTTATTCAGTTTATTTTACACGTTTAAACCAGGAATGCATAACAGGAGACACGTGTATTTATCTGCCTCGGTCTTCCACTTGTAGTAGGCTTAACAAATCGCAAGCATGTTACCATTGTCATAGCAGTGTCGGTGACGGTTTTGCATCGGCGGCATCTTCGTACGGCTAACGAATTTTTTTGGAAATGAAGTTTATTGACAAAACTAAAGTGACGGTGTAGCTAAGTGGAAGACATCAGGCATACCGTATAGTATAAATTTTTCGCCATTGACTGATCGCTTACAGGGCCGGATTAAGGCTTTGAGGGGTCCTAGGGCCAAATACTTTGTGGGCCCCTTACACATTACAGTACAAATTTCAATAAACCACCATTTGCCAAATATCGAAAATTTAAAAAAATGTTTTAGGCCTATATATGATTGTGTGTATAACCCCTTAAATTCAGCTACGGCGTCTGGGGGAGCGCTGTAAGCTTCTCCAGCAGGGTCTGATCGAGCCGAAATCCGAAATCCCCAGCCGAAATCGAATTTAATGCATTTTAGCCTAAAAAATATAACATTTGGTGACAAAAATTTTGATTATTTTTTTCAGAATCAATGCAGCTTAGCGTGGGGCCCCTAGAAGCGTGGGGCCCTAGGCCATGGTCTCGTTGGTCTGTGTGTTAATCCGGCCCTGATCGCGTAGGCTGCCATTTCGGCTTGACGCAGGTTAAGCTTAGGCCTAAGTCACCACATTAGAATATCTGGATGCTGTTTATGGCATGTATTTTAAAGTAAATTGAGAGTGTTTTAAAAGCAGATGTCGATGGGTGATGTGATGCAGTTTAGGAACTAAAAAATGACCTCATGTTAAATTTTTTAAATAGGCTATGCAAAACGCGTGATGATCTGAATAAAACTTTTTCAAAGCGCTCCTGAAATTCATCCTACCATAGGCCTATTTAGCTATTCATATTAACGCATTGCCGAATACAAAAAAAACAACCGCAAAAGATACAATAGTAATGAATAACGTGAAAACGATCACTTACATAATTACCGATAAAACAAAATAGCAATTTTGACACATAAACGACATCGCTGACACTGCTCAACTATAAACAAAAAACTTTGTATAATATTGAGGTTAGTATATTGCGCCGTACGTGTGTGTAAATACGACAATATCTCGAATAGAGCACCAAACGGCGGCGTTATCTTGCTACATTCAGCTGGTTGTATAATTGCAGCAGTGAGACGCGATCCCTATTGTAGCTTTGCTGTCGCTGCTGCTGCTGCTGACTGCTGCAGCTGCTGCGACGACGCGGCACTATAGTACAGTCGCCGCCGTATAGGAGGCATCACAGTAATAGCATGCAACCGATGCTGGACACACGAGACCGCCGTTGTGAACGAAGCGTCTGAAGCTGAACAAGACTTGGAAAAGTGAAGTAGTGGCTGTTAGCACAGCAGCGGTTGAACGATCGACGTCCGATCAGCACGCTCAACAGTTAGTCTCGCTATATGTGTCAAGTATAATCGTTAATTCGGCGAAATGGCGTTAATTTCCTGTGAGATTATGGACATATCATATGAGTCAAACTCGATGTCGGTGTTATGCTACTGGTGGTCTATTTTTGCTTTCTGGTTTCATGAACAACTAATAACAAAGGCATCGCATATAGGTATCGACGATAATGTAATGCATCAAAAGATAACTTTTAAATTAAAAATCTGAAAAAATATGTGTCTTTTACAGTTACTATGCTGTCAGAACGATGCAACACAAAACTGACTAGAGATGTTTTGCTATACAGTATATGATTGATGGCCACTTCAGTTCGTCGTTGAATGGCAGGGCGGGGCGTCACTGTCATGGCCATGCTGTAACTGGTCCATGATTGCTGTTGTCAGATCAATTTGCCGAGTGTCACTCCATGTCACATAGACCGAACTTGTTTGGTTTATGTGTAAGCTAAGTAAGTAAGCAAGTACTTAGAACTTTTAGAAGGTAATTTATAAGCTTGTAGCGAAAACCCGAACCATTAAAATGTAAGTAGCCAAGTAAGTAAGTAAGTTTATTTCTATAGTGCCAATTAAGTCAAACGTTACAATGCTCTATGCTTTGATCTATTGCTAGCAGAACACGCATAGGCTACCTTTAGCTGCTGGCATCGGAAGTTGCCGTAATCGAGTATTTGCCGCAGGTGAGAGGGCAGGCTTGTAAGAAAGAAAGAAAATTTGCGTCACCGTAACTTTTGTGCGTAGGAAGAAACTGAAGAAAAAACGGCGAGTTCTGCGTAACATTACGCCCTGTTACCAAGACTGCAGGCATGCCCTTCCAGTTGATCAAAAGCGTCCTCTGGCTGTTAAAGGACCGGTCATCTGGCTAACTTGGCTTATGTGTTAGCTTAATTGGGCTTAACGCTCGCCGACATAAAGCGCCACAGGGAAGATGAGCTCACACTCAAAGGACCTAAGCGAAATCTTCTTCTAGGTTACCAACGTGTCGCTAGCTCTTACATCGATTACTGTTAGTGGTTACTATTAGGCTAAAGTGGCTTGTTTAAGACGATCGCTTTAACTTACTGACAGATTATTAGAGACTGTTATGGCCATATTCATCGTTATGAAACTGGACTCAAAATAAAAAAAAATACTCCACAATATAAAAATATGTCGGCCCTGTGCTGGCATATTATGCGGTCGTCCGCCTAAAGTTGCGTGACCTTAACTCTACCCCATTTTTTACCCTTGAGATTTTGAGCTGAAAATTAGCACACTGGATACTTTTTCCGTTGGAAGCGTTTACGCTTATTTTAGTTTTCCATGCCTTTTGTTTTTAAGACGAACGGACGGGTAACACCTGCAATGTGGCCTATCATGATGACCGTATAAAAATGCCGCATGTAACTATGTACATGTTTCCAGCAGCCTGCGAGTGACTTGCATACCGACTTATGCTGAACGTCATCAGTGTGCCGATAAAACACTTTTGGCTTCTGTATCTGTATGGATTTTTCAAACACTATACGCTTTCGAATAGCAGATAATTAGGCCCTGCAGTGGGTTCTTCGTTACTGTCAGCAGCACGCTATACTTTAGCACGTGAAGTATCGTCGTACGTAGGCCTATAGACCTATCAGCTCTGCTATACCTATATCAGAATTACCTTTTAGCATCCTCTGTTGCCTGGGGGATGGTGGACTGCCGTTAATTACTGCAGCGTGATTTTGTTTTGAGCTGATCAATATATAGGCCTAATAGTGTGTATGCCCACTGCGGAGTTTGTATTTATTTTCAGTCGTTTGTGTGTTTTTTAATTTCGTTTTTAGACATCCAGATTCCAGACATGCTGGACAGCGGCAGTTGTCACATCACGCTTACAGGGTGGATGGATGCGTTAGCTTTTTGGTGGTTGTATTTCATTCTGTGCAAGATTATTCTAGACTGTGACATGTCGCATCCGTACATAGTCCACAGATTTCACTATTTCATAGCAAAACAAATCGTTCAACTAACAGTGGCGTCACACGTACCTACCGGTAGACCTATATGTCATTCTTAATTACTTAGGCATATATTATGAGCTGTGTGAAAAGACTTTTTATTTAATGTCGTCAGCATTAGAAGCCATGTATTATTATTTTTTCCCGCCGGTGCTGGCTGACAGAGCACGTAACTGGAGAGCACTGAAATTCTAAGTGTGTAATGTAGCGTTGTATGATCAGGGAGTCGGATTGACTTCGTCTTGGTGAAGATTAAACACAACTTTGCAGCCGTCTTTTGACATGTCTCAGAGTCGACGGACGATATTACATGCACGTTCATTAAGCATCAGCCATGAACATTGCTGAATACGCAAATACATAAGTAGGTCTCCGCATCGTATTGAATTTAGGCCTATTTTGTAAAGCGCGCTTCCGCTGTTTTCGTTCATCCAATTCATTGCTGTCAAAAAAACAACATTACGTTCCAGCATCCGAGGAATGATAGCCTATAGTGAGCTTTCGTGGGCTATATAGTTGCTTACTTAAGCGCGATTCTGTGATCAGTATGGCGCGTAACGGAAAGAAACTAGAAGGCATATGCCGCATAGTGCACAGACAGCCAGCGATTCAGCGCCAGTAGTCCTCTATACATATTGAAGTGCATATAAGGAGCTATGACTACAGTCGCTAATGGGACTATAAAGTCAGATTTCTGTCGGATTAGAAACGTCGTCGATTTGATGCCGCGAAGGCGCCGCCAAGCGGCTTTCATTAAAATCACCGAATCATTCTGCTTTTGTTAATCCATTCACCATCGCGGCTTGTATTGCAACGTGCGTGGCTTGCTCCGAAAATGTTTGTTTTTTTGGTTTTCAGCGTGGTTTGCTGTGCCACAACTTTAGACCTCAACATTATTAATGATAGAGTGTGCTTTAATCTCATTATGATGCACTGGGTCGTATTTTTCTAATCGGTAACATAATATTTTACGATTTACTGCATGCCGAAAACATCATTGCTAGTTTTTACACGGTGCAGTGCAAACATATCAAACGAGATGTGGTGAGCTTTGCATATATGTTTGTTTCAAATTTACTCAGGCATGTTTCTGCCAAAAACTAGAAAAATAGGACATTATCTGACCAAGGTGTTACAAAATAAAATGTGCCATTTTATGGAACACAATATCAGATGTACGTGTGACTTAATGCGCCCAGTTTGTGATGCACTATGTTCCATTTCGAGGTAGCCTTAAAGTTTAAGTTTTCTCGTCATATACACATTCATCTAATTTCTGTTAATCTGGCAAGAAAGTGTGGTATTTAATAATCATTAGACGTTATGGAAACAAGCTATAAAACTATTTCACAGTCTCAGCCGTCGTTTAGCAGCTGGATATTGCTGTTGCCATTGAGATGTTCTCTGAAGCGGAATGCAGTGATGAGTGATGATGTAGGCGTCTCTTTAGCATCACTCACGCCTTGCGTCCGTCCGTTGGACGACGTTCGTTTGACGTAATGTTCCGTCTGTCCGTCCGTCGGCCGTCGGTCCGCTATAATTATCACACTGCAATAGATGCAGGACGGCACGCGCGCAGTCATCGAGGCGTAACGCAAGTGAGACTAAGCTTATACGTCGTCGTAGTGGCCGCCAGCCGCAGGCCACATCTTCCATTATTCACCATCACAGGCGCCGCAGCCGCCCCCGGCCGTCTCATTCATCGACTTAATTGGCGATCTATTGCGCTACCGCTGGCTGCACGGCCGGCCGGTGTCACATTAAAATGTCCCCTTCATGAAAAATCCGCCTGGTGAAAAATAATCACGAAATTGATATGTCTCCCCTTATTAAAATATCGCCCGCCCTATAAAAAGTCTCCCCATTACCTGATTGCCCCACCAGAAAAGTCCCCCTGGCTATAATTTACCGGTAAAAATCCGTGCCGCCTTGGCG
>Ga0056128_1000944_pt1 | contig 30078 bp, 16 predicted proteins | sample WorMetLIZISLAND2_FD_71113 | JGI IMG/M metagenome (GOLD analysis project Ga0056128, IMG submission 71113) | Marine gutless worms symbiont microbial communities from Max Planck institute for Marine Microbiology, Germany - Olavius geniculatus... ... | reverse complement strand
TCTCCAGCCATTTCGCTTTGTCTGCTCTGGCCGCTTTTCGTACCTCATTACATTTCTGTCGATATTCCCTGTCTGCCAGTTCGCTACTGTCTCTTTTCTTCTTCAAGATTCTCTTTTCTTAGACATAGACATGCTGCTTATCATAACGAGCACTATTGACCAGCTGTTTAGCGGTATTGACATCGATGACCTTGGATGACCGTGAAACTTCAAAATAAGGGGTTTTAGTGTTTTTTTGCGATCTTCAACTGTTGTGCACACTTCAAGGGTGAATTGCAACGAAATGGCTGGAGATAGACCAAGACACTCTGGCAAACAGGAACTGCTAAGGCTGTCGCGCATTTCATGAGCTTTGCTCAAATTACTTGTTCAGAATGGCCGGTCACTTAACGTTAGTGCAGAATTTAAACTAGGCATAACATTTTTAGGTCCAAACTGGTCGACCGATCAGTTTAATGTTTAGTAAATAATCTTTTTATCGCAATCTTTGTTAGGCCTAACTTACTATTGGCGGCTGAAATGCTCAACAACTGGATGAATGGTACAGTAAGTGTTTAATAAATAGTCTATTTATTACAATCTAAGTCCAGCCACCACAGCCAGTCTGAGCCAGAATTATTGCGGCATATTAGGGCAACATTTAATAATTTAATAATGAAATATAAAAGAGTCATTCTGGCAGTTTAGCAGTTAATAGCGTAGATCGATTTATGACGTATGACGCTATATAAGTGTGCTTTAATTGAATGATTGATTAATTAATTAATTAATTTATTTATTTGTTTATTGCTGTGGTGCTGGTAGGCAATTATTGCAGCTTGTATGATGGAAAAGTCCCCGTTCATGACGTCCGTTGATAAACGCAGCCAATCAGATGCCGCGAAAGCTCGTCTGAGTCTCGCCCACTCTGACCAGCTTACTTTGTACAACGCTTTCATTGGGTCAGTCTTAGTGTTTAGTACTATGCTGCTATTGGTCAGATGATAGGAATGGCTTCCTTACAGGGCTGGTTTTTTTTTGCTACGAGGCCCCTTGATACCACATAGCGATTAGCGAGTGCTTGTGATCGCACTACACCACAAACTGGAGGTCAGCTCTACGTCTGTAAGGTAGATCGGTGGTATCTTGTGTGTTTTAGGCCGAAAATTTCACGAATGGAGTGAGCAAGAAAAATTTTAAGACCCTGGGTTTTAGCTATCCCCCTCCTAGCGAAAAAAAATTCTAGACATTTTAATTGAGTTTGAGTTGTGACAATAATTCATCCCTATGTCGATGAAAATTGATCGATCCACCGTATGTTGCAGCGATCACTGCCATAGCAAGGGGCACATTTGGGCTACAGGGCTCTTGGCACAGTGCCAAGATGCCACCCCCTTCCCCTAAGACGATCTGCTTTTATGCTGTGAAAACACTGCTGTAACAGTAGATAGAGTTTTTCTCCGAGTTAGTCTGTTTTTTTGCCAGACATCATAAAAAGTGTCTAAACCAGTTTAAAAAAAATTTTTTTAATTGAAAGTTAGCTAGTGTCATGTGTGAGTATTTTGCTTGTAATATAGTTATGCTTTTGTGTAAGCAGTTTTTTTGTAATTAGGTTTTTATGCTGTTAGTTTGAATCTTTGCTGTCGATTTGTCGATGTTAGTGCTAGTGCAAGTGATTATCATGAAAGATCTGACTTTGAAATGAATGAATCATTTATATTTTGTGCTGGATCAAAACATATAAGCTTCTTCAGCTGACACGAAAATCATCAACCTTGGATGACCTTATAATGTCATTACGCACTAAGCTAAAAGAAAAAAAAAATAAGAGTAACGTACAAGCAGTTGAGTAAAATAATGGGTTGGACAGCATTGTATAGCCCAAATTCAATTACGCCAACTTTGCAGCAAAGTCCAAGACAAGTTCGCGACAAAGTCGCAGACACAAATCATGAAAGTCCGCAACACAAATCACGTTGCCGACTTTAATGATTTGTGTCCGCGACAAGTCCGCGACTTTGTTGTGATTTTGTACCAGACTTTGTGGTGGACTTTGTCGCCAACTTTCTCCGTGCATTGTAACAGGCTGAATTCCATTAGAGCGACACAAACGGGTTTGTCGCGGACTTGTCACGGACTTTGTCGCAAACATCTAGACATGTCGAGATGGTTTGTGTCCACGACTTTCGTGATTTGTGTCCGTGACTTTCCCAACGGGGAAGTTTCGGTGAAAGTCAGCGTAATGGAATTTGGGCTTAAACAGGAATTCACACCACATTTTGGCATAGTCTGTAGTGGGACTTAAGACTGTATACTCACTTAGGTGTGAAACTGAGATTGTATTTTTTGTATTGTAATTAAAGATCAGTACAATAGTGGTTTGGTGGTGTAGCAGTGGTGTAGCGAACTGGTGACCCGGAGGTCCCCGGTTCGATTCCCACCTGGTGTGCTGTCAGGTAACGACTCTGGGCAAGTTGTTCACAGACATGTGCCTCTGTCACCAAGCAGTATAATTTGGTACCGGCTTCACCGCCAGGAAGGTATTGGCAGTATGTGCAAAGGTTTTTCCCTCCGCCGATATAACGGAGTTGTGTTTGCACTCACTGCAGACTCAGGGTCATTGGAAATGGAGATGAGCACCGTTCGCATCTGTCACAGAGCTGTGATAGAGCGCTGTTGACTATCGGCGATTTAGCCTTACCTTGTAACATACTCAGTCTGCTAATGCTACTCTAGCGCATTAGAGACTTGCGTGGATGCGCTATATAAAGTTATTTAGATTAGATCAGATTTTATACGTCTGCATTGCTGATGTAGCTGGAAGGCAGCAACGAAGTTTGGAGCAGCTGCTGAAAGATCATTCTGTGATAGAAACTGCTTGAAACAGTCCAGTCTACTCGAGATAGAGGTCACACCCTGTCGTACTCTTTGTTTTTGGTGTAATAAAAGTTTATAACCTTTTTTATTTTTCATAAAACTTATTTTTAATGTTTCAAAAGTTTTCGAATTTCTTCTAACAGTTTTATAGTATCTAAGCTGTTACTGCAGCTTTAGTGCTGTTATATTGATGACGGAAAGGTCAAGTCCTGTAAAAAGTCACTATTTACTAGTACTCACTCACTGACGCAGCACAGCTTGATCAGGTTAGTAAGTAAGTAATTAAGTAAGTAAGTGAAATATTAAAAGTGCACAACGTCGGCCAGTGGCCGAATCTGAGGCAGTTGGCTGAGCCGCTAGGGGGAGCAGTAGGCCTGCTGGAATCAGTGAGTTTTAAGGAGGCGACGGAAAGTGTCTGCAGAGGTAGAACTACAGATGCTAGAGGATAGTGAGTTCCAGACTGTGGAGGCCGCAATAGTAAATCCGCAGGAGACAAAGATGGTACGGACAAACTAGTCGCTTCATTGCGGTGTGTACAACTAGTCTCAATGCAGGGCGTACAACTAGTTTCATTATCACAGATGTGTACAGCTAGTCTCATTATGTCTCAGTTTGTACAACTAGTCTCATCATAGTCGCAGTGTGCAAACTCGTCTCATCGTTAGCTTTACTGCAGTGTGTACAATTTGTCCAGATAAACAGAAGTCAGTGGTGGTTGAAATTCTTGTTTATTCTTGTGTACAGAACGTGTCCAAAGAACTGCTGACACGAATGGTGGAAGGCAAATTTATTGACCAAAGATAAAAATAATAAAGATATGATACTGATAATAAGTTGTTATTATTTGATCGTCATGTGTACACAGAACGTGTCCAACGAATTGCTACGAATGGTGACCAACGCGGGGTTCGTGACGTCACTGACTGACATGCTCCGTGCGTGGAATTCCCGCAGTCTTTCGTCAGCGTTCAAAGACATTCTCAACGCTGCAGAACTCAACGATCTAATCTCAAGCGTTCCTTCGCCAGCCCTGGTATGTGTCCCGAGCGAAAAATTTATATCTTGTCACTAGAGTGGTTATTTTATAGTGTTGATTTTCTCGCATATCTAATATTAATGTACTGTAAACTTGTATTTTAAACTACTTGTATTTTAGATAGTGTGGTTTACTGGCAAAGGCTAATTGCTTTTATGAGTTTAGTATTTCTTGGCGGATGTTTTTCAACGAACATTTATATACTTGCATTGTTGGTGAATAAATGATGATGAAACTTATGCCTAACGGGACAGTGGCCCGCTCAGTGGTTTACTAATAATAACCAAACTGCCCAGGTCAACTCAGCCTGGCCATCCCTTTGTGGGGCACAGTGAGTAGGCCAACCAGCGAAAGCTGGGACGTAAACAGGCACACTGTGTGGTGCACTAGCCCCGCATCGGTGGTCTCACAGTGTAAACTGAGGGCTAAGGAAACAAAGATCACTACTGCCTTATGGGTCTTATGGCACAGGAAGGATTTATGTGTTTTTCACAGTGATACGGCAGCAAATTATTTTGCCTACCATCGCGTAACCCCTGTCTACAGGGTGTGCCAAAAAATGACCCAACTTGTTTTTGTCAGAACTTCGTCAAATCTGCACCTATTTTGATAATTTTTCGCACACAGTTAGCCAGGACGATAGAAATATGTAATGTACACTCAGTGTCACTCACTGTTCACCTCACATAGTTTATGTCAACGCACAACCGTGTAAAACGCAGATGCTCGAAATTGTTACATCACGTGGTGATATCAGTATCAGATTGCTCACTTGTTCATCATCAGTTCGACAGAGGGCGCCACGTGATTTAATAATTTTGTAGTATTAAATATTTTATGCTGAAAACAGCAGACAACAAAATAACTGTGACTGATGAGCTCAAAACACATTTTATCCACGAATGAGTGCTGTGCATTTTGATCAGTTGATCGTTAATGCTGCTGTCAGCCGTGGCATCACGTCAGGGGCGTCATTTCAGTAAATCGTTGGGTTTCAGTGATCCTTGGGGGTTTAACTCTGCGTAACGTATTGTTTTTGCAGCAGTAACACTGTCTCAAAAGTACGATTTACAGGGAAAAAAATTAAAATGTTAAATCCTTGGGGGTCCGTAAACCTTTCCAGCCCTCCTCTACCCTAAATGACACACATGCATCACGTCTAAGCCATTGTGTACACTTTGGACATAAATTTTGATAACTCGGAAGCAAGTTGTTACAAAAACTTATAATTTTGCTGAATAAATCACATTTTAGTTTATTGTGTGCTTGATAAGTCGTTAGAACTTTTACGGAGACAACAACTGAGCATTATGCAGCAATTTGGAGCATCTGCTTTTTACATGGTAGTGCGTTGACATAAATTACGTGAAATGGACAGTGAGTGTACCTTACATAATTCTATTGTCTTGGCTATCTGTGTGCCAACAATTATCAAATTTGGTGGAGATTTGATGAAGTTCTGACAAAAAACAAGTTGGGTCATTTTTCTGGCACACCCTGTAGTCTACAGCTTGTGGTCGCTTGATTTGCTGAATGGCAATAACACAACTGTTAAGCCACGGCATGCTTAGTGACTATTTAATACAAGTTTTTCGTTGTTGGTTGGCTGTATATAGATGTTAGTTCTGAAGGCAGTGCTAACTGCCGGGTTGTACCCACGCGTTGGTCACGTGTCCTATGTGACTGCTGCGGATGCAGCCGCTAACTCGACACAGCATACGGTGTGTGTGGTAAAGACCTCACAGGGAGACGCCCAGGTCCACCCGAGCTCCGTCAACCGTTACCTAGCAACAAACGGCTGGATCGCGTATCACGAAAAGGTCAGTTTTGCATTTACTGATGTACTGTGCCACTTAGGCCTAGTGATTGCAATCCCGGGATTGATTTTTTAAAGCCCAGGATCTGGGATTAAGAAGTTTTAATCCCGGGATTTTGTATTTATTACAGTATTAGGTTTATGAATTGGTCATTATTAATTTTCACTAGGCTTACTTCATGCAAGGATCGCAGGATTGCAGTCACTTGTCAGGCCAACTCAGCCTGGCCAGCCACTGCAACTTTATTATCCATTGCGACTTGAAATCTGCTTTTTTTATTAATGCAGTGTTCCAAAAAAGTACAGTTTTTTTCCTGCATTTTTTCTGCTTTTGTAATTTTTGGCAGGAATCAATCTGAGTCCCCATTTGTATTAACGAACTTATTTCACGTATCAGCAGCTAGAATATTGTTTCATATCGCTGACGGTTGGATTCCATGCTATCGAAATGTCCGCTTTACGTTCGCAAATGTACCATTTTTGTACCTGACCAAGCTAGGCAGGTCAACTTAACTTAGCCTGGCCATCCCTTGCAGTGGACATTGGTGGTTTGTACATTATAGCAGAATTTTATTCCTTTTTTCTTCTTGGTGGTTGTTGGTTAAATACCAAAACATACTTGCAGATGGTTAACCACTTCTCAGTACTAAGATGGCCGCATTCTGCCAACTCAAGGACACGTGTCGTCAGACGGACCAACAGCAGCTATGCAGACAGATGCTTTGCTGCTGCAGGTCCGAGGCTGTGGAACAGTCTGCCAGCTGATCTGAGACAAACTGACATTAACTTTGAACAGTTTAAACGGCAGTGGAGGACATTTTTGTTCCTGAGACATTTTTTTTCCGGCGTTGAGATTGCAGCGCATTGTGGCTAAGTGTTAATAAGCTGCACCGCTGAAGTTATCTTACACACTTGCTTACTTACTTATGCTCTAAAAAGCTGTCTGCCACTGAGCCGAAACTGTCATCTCAGTATACTGTTGTTACTCCTGCTGCTGTTACTATTTCTAGTCTGTGCGTACTGTGCACAGTTAATGTCAGCCCGGTCAGTCTATGTACGTGATGTGTCAGTGGTCAGTCCGTACGCTCTGCTCATGTTTGGTGGAGACATCAACATTCAACACCAACGTCAGCTTGTCTCTGTTGACAACATTATCACCCTCAAGGTATTCAGTTGGCATGTTTATTATCGTCATCATATATTACGACGTGATCCTAATATGCCACATCCATCTACTGTACCTACCCGATTGGGGACAGGCTCCTAATTCGGAAGCAAACGGGCATAAAAAAAAACAAAAATGGTGCAAACGTTAACTTGGGTAAAAAAAGGAGTAGCCAGTGTGTCGGTTTTCCACGCAGAGGTTTAAAGGTGAAAGTCAAGGTCACAAGCATTCGTGTTGCAACCGTCTGTTAGTGCATTTTCCATTATTTTGATTACGGCCATTTTTCAGGAATTGCAAAATTCTGTCGAGTTCACTCATAGTTCATGCTAATTGGTTACCAATAAACAGAAACTGTTGGCAGTGGTAGTCTAGGTAGTTAACTTATTTGGTTATTAGTCTGTGTTGTTAAGGCATCGGCAAAGACGGGCGTCATTTTCAAGCAGATTCGTAAACTACTCGACAGTCTGCTGCAACAGAAGCTCACAGATCCTTCACTTGACCTCACTCGTGAGACATTACACAACATTTACTGACATAAATTGAGCTATATAATTCATCAAATTAAAACCTTTGTTGACTAGCAACGTAGAGTTGTTCCAAAGAATACAGCAGCCGCTGCCGAAACTGATGAGGAAAATCTTAACGTGTGTTGAGATTTTGAGCAGCGATTAAGCATAGCATCATATAACACTGAATGCTGTTATTTATTTAATAAACCAAGCACATTGATTCATTAACCACTGCAGCTGCTACTTATTCCTGCCGCTACTATTCTTGCCACGTTTTGCTCCAATGAATTAGGTCATGATGGTCGAATTATAATATTACAGATACCGGTCTGATTTGTTAGTTTTACCTGCACTGTTTTAGTTGATTTTATATTGCCGTTGGAAACGGAGATGAGCACCGCTTGCATCGGTCAGTGCTGTGAGAGACAGCTGTTGACTGACTGTGGCGGCGACTTCATTCTAGTGTATTGTGTATTTTATCATGTGCATTTTTCTATGTCTGCGTGTTTTTTTTGTGTATTTTATATGTATGCATTATGCGCTGCTGTCCTGTTGGTGCATCAGAATAAAACAACGATAATTGTTTGTATGTTGCTGTGCAACAGAGAAGCCTGCGGTTCGGTTGCTGTTGGAGCTGCTTGTCTCTGAAGCAGCATAATCTGCATTATCATCATTGTGCTGACATCCCCCTAAATGACGCCCCCGTTTGTCACAGACAGTCGGAGCCTGCGACCTGCGACGTTTGTCCGACATGCCGTCAAGACGACGTCTGCAGTCCTCACTGACACACCAGCTGGATGTCCCTCAGTCGCAGTGCGTAACTGTTGGTGACCGAGCCTTCGCTGTTGCTTGGCTATGGAACAGTTTACCACCGGAAATTGTCGCGTCCAACACACTGTTGCAGTTCCGCCGTCAACTGAAAACATTTCTGTTTAGACAATCCTATCCATCTGTACTTTTGTCGTGACTTGCGCTTTTACCTTGTGGTCCTAGCAGTTTTTTACTTAGGCCATGTTAAAAATCTGTAATGTAATGTAATGTGACGCTACGGTCCCCGTTGACTACGCGTTAAAAAGGAGTTTACTGCGCAGTTTTCCGCGGCAATATGAAATAAAATGTGTCTTATCTGTGATATAAAATGTGCAAATATTCAACAGTGAGCTTCGGTCCTGCTGCGAATCAAATATGGCCACAACCAGTAGTTTTTTGGACATTTTTTTCGGTTGCAAGGAAGTTCCAATTTTGTGACAGACATGGAAGAAATAGGGGCTCAAAATTTCGATTTATCTCTAAATTTTGGCCCAAATGAGCAACACCCAACCCCGAATTTTGTATTTTGGGAAAGAAATTTTTCCAACAATAACAAAATTTATCAACCCATTATAACACTGCAGATACAGTGCTAGAGGAATAAAAGCATAAAAAGCAACGAATAACGATGCATTTCGCCAGCATTTATTGAATATGCTCATAATACGTGCTCTATATTGTACGCATCGTAGACGCAGCATCAGTATAACAGATCAGATGATTAATGTACCGTAAAACTTCTCTGATACAAGGCCCCCTCCCCACCCTGGGGTCTAACAGAACAAGTACTCTGTTACAGACCCACCCGGATTTTGTGAAATCTGCCATATTAAGTTTTTTCCGTTACACACTATAGAATACGCGTTTAGTTTCATTTTGTCGAAACAATATGCCACGAATTACTTCTGCGCTAAAGGATATTTAGTCGCTAACAGCATCATGCCTGCAAAGCTTGTAGCAGATATGGACACCCAACTTGTATCTGAGGCCACCCAACTTCTACGAGTAGTTCTACGGTACACTGGTGTACGTCAGTAATATTCTACTCAATGCTGATACAGCAAAGCGACAGTCTTTAGTTGTCGAAACTTATTCGATCACTGAAAGCTGTCAACTTTCAAGTCAAAGCCAAGGCAGCAGTATGAACAGTGGTAAACCTAGAAGACTGGAGTGTTTCGGGGTGGGGGTGGGTTCCAAGTTCCAAAGCGGGTCAGGGCAGCCAGTGCCGCCCCGTAAGCTTAGGCCGCCATGTGGGTGGGCCCATCAGCCATCCCCAGAAAGTTCCCCACAACTATACTGAGAACTGAAAAGTCACGGCAGGAATAGCAGAGCACAACTCTCTATACTGTGGGGTTCACCAAAGGATTTCACAGCCCCCACAGGAAACCACCTAGCAGGCGGCCCAATCCATCAGCACACCAGCCACACCACCCCCGCCATGCCACCAATCCAAAAGGGGCAAAGGACAGCTCCCCATGGGGTTTCTAAGCCAGACAGCAGTGTTTCGCGGGAGGGCAGGAGCCCTGGAAAACTGCTTGGGCCAGACTTAGTGCACTGAAATGTGAAACTAACTACGTAGAATATCTGATCTGGTTCTACACATCCAGTGTTTCCTCATACAGATATCCAGAAAGGTGTCTTTAATCTTTGGTACTGGCAGAAATATTTGAGATTACAGGTTTTCCGTTGCGAAAACTCGTGCCAAATAAAAACCGGTGTGATTTTTATCCAACACAGCTGGATACTCTTCAACTTGGTTACATATTTTTTAAATAATACACTATTGAACCCTTTGTCCATGTGATTATTACTGGTATTGACTGTATTTATAGTCACTTAGTTGTTCTACCCTGAATTAACTCAGGAAAAATTAAGGGTTAAGCAATTATTACAAAACCAAAAAGTAGCAGTGCAAGTAAACAGTAACTAAATGGGCCCACTTGGCAGCAAATCTTATGGATGACTTCCAGGTCTTGCCTATAAGGCCGTTAGACAAGGGAACGCAAGACAAGGCTTTAAAAATGTGTGCTTCCCGTTGCAGTCGAGCAAAAATGTACGGCTGGAGGAAAATTTTCTATCACTTTTTACGCGCGACAGCAGCTACTGCTGTAGTGCATCTTAGCCATAGCAATTCTGTCCGTCTGTCACCACGGGTGGATCAGTCAAAAACGGTGCAAGCTAGGATCACCAAATCTTCACCGTCAGCTGCCTGGAAGACTAGTTTTAGGAACCGTAAAGCTTTTCCATAAATTCGAAGGGGGTCACCCCGAACGAGGGCGCTAAATGAGAGGGAGATGAGCATAATTTGCGATTTTTTGCCAATAAGTCACTGTATCTCAGTAACGGTGCGAGATAGGGCCTAGGTTACTATTAATCACTAATAGGAAGTCGTACACTGGCTCTCGATTGGCGCTGAATTCAATGACTTCGGATGACCTTGAACGCCAAAATAGGGGGTTTTATGGATTTTTTTGGCGATTTTGGGCTACGACACAAGTCTATATCATTCACAAGGTGGCGCTACGGAACTATCGTCATGCGATCCAGATAGAGAATTTGGTATTTGTATATTAACTTAAGTGCGAACACCCCAATTTTTAGCTAAACTACTAGAACGGAACTGCTGTAGGCTTTTGCGTGTCTCGTGAGCATTAGCGCAAATTTCTTGTTTTAACACATGATGCCACTTTCTGTTAGACTTTATTCTCTGGAACATGTGCTATAACCCTGCTGCTCTGTCTTAAATGCTGACTGACACTTTTCCACCAGACTGTCATTGATTTTATGAGCAACAAAATCTCGAGACCTCGTGCTCATATATCAAAATATATAAACATCCGGCTTATACTGGGAGACCCGGCTTGCATTACAAGTTTCACGGTACTAGAAATAACCGGCGTTACTGGGCCAGCCATGTTCACATCAGAGTCAGGCAAAGCAGGCTCACAGGACGTGCTATCAACAGACAAGAGATTCCAATACAGTATAGAATGCAACACAGTATATAATGGTGTCGCCATCAAACCAAAGCAACTGCGATTACAGTAGCGACACTCGGTTGACTTTTAACATGCACCGAAACTAGACTATTGACGCCACGGACATAATATATTGACAAACACAACGTAATAATCTGGATATTAGTCGGCCTGCAATGTACAACGCAGCGCAACTAGCCGATTGACTGTCATTTTCAATCGCTTCGCATTCTCATGCAGGATAATACTTGAGAACTGATAGTAACAGTTTTAAACACACATCATGGATCACAGACATATGTTGGGAAAATGCAAAGAAATCCTGATTTTTATCAACTGAAAATCAAACTGATTTAAATCACAAATCAGACTGGAGGCCAATAACAGTTAAACGAAACCTATAATATTCTGGAATTGCTCAGTAATTATAAATAAACCAGCTACATGCCAAATCAGCAGTAACCGGCAATAAACGGTAAAGAAATAGCTTTGTTTTTCAGTTCCTTCAAAACTTCCATCAAATGCAACACGCACTGACGGAAAAATCAGTTCCGACATCAACTGAGAGCACAGGCATGACGATACAATATACATGGCAACATAGAAACTGTTCGTACACATTTGCTTAAGATATGAATATCTACACGAATCTGCTGGGCCCAATGCAACGTAAACAAACTCTGTGATTGGTTGGAAATCACCCAGACTCCTCCTACTCAGGCTGCAAGCCTCCACAATGTAGCACCAAGGGAGGACGCAGCTTGCGTACAAAATGTTTGAACATTTACAGAGTGGCGCTATAAGAAGTATGGTAAGCCCCTATCTTTTTGCCATAACTGCATCAAATATAGACTTATTTTCCAAATTCTTTCTCCGATGCACTTCACAGCAAATTTGCAATTAAGTAATCTGCCTATAACATCCTGAATGTGTCGCTACACTACCTTGTGAAACGCAGTCAGCTCTAGAATAAGTTAGCTACAGGAATGTGACGGGTCTTTGACAATCAGCGTTTTGATTTGGCTAGTGTAAGAATCTTGAAAACTGGTAAATATTTGATGAAGTTATGAACAAATGAAAATTAGGGGCCTGTTTTTGTGGACCACCCGGTGGGTATGTACCTAGAAAACAGCACTTAGCTGGCAAGCAGCAGTCTTTCAATAATCTACACAGACAGGTCTGTCCATCAATTATCCTACCAGTGTCACTGCATCAGAACAATTATAGAACATCAATATAAACAGTACATATACATCAATCACGAACTTAAGTCATCATCCGGTTGCGGAACTGTTGCAATTTAATGATTGATTAATCGCAGAAACAAACGCTATTTAAATTTGTAAAACTTTCTAGCATGGCTTTCATGCTGTGCAATTTCATCGACTAACCGCAGAAGTAATAAACTTCCACCATTATTTTTTTTAACTGCAGAGAGGTTCTCGATTAGATCCCTGCAACTAGTTTTCACTGTTTTATCTCACCGATCATTTTTCTTCACTGTTATGCAGGTTAGCGAAAAAAAACGACCTAGATCTGTCGGAATGGATAGGTCGGACTAATTTGCTCCCAAACCAAGTTTCGGCTGCAGTCATAACTGTTATAATGACACCAAGATCAGTGGCTTCTATCCCCCGAAATCTGGAAACGAAATTCGGTGCAACTTCCCCCACTTTTGGGTTCAGGTTACCCCATTTTCGAACTCAAGTTCCCCCCTGGGCTTCTTCCCCTTTCTAGGGGGAAGTTTTGCTAAAGGTTGAGAGTAAAAAATAGGGGAGAATAAAAATAAGGGGGATGCTTTGTAAGGGTGTAGATTGCCAAGTAAAAATTAGTGGGAAAGTTTTGTTAAAGGTGTACACAGACTGCACAGTGAAAAATTGGGTGGGGGATTTTGATTTACACCCTAACATAATTCCCCCTCACCAGGTATAGGGATAGAAGCCACTGACCAAGAAAGATTGTGATCATATAAAAACCCTTGCCAAACGACAATATTCCAACTTAGGTAACTGCCCTGATATGGGTTAACTCAACTGGTTCTGACTAAAGCCCAAATTCCATTACGCCGACTTTCACCGAAACTTCCCTGCGGGAAAAGTTGCAGGCACATCATGAAAGTCATGGACTCAAACGGTGACAAATCATGAAATCATAAAGTTTCGGTGAAAGTGTCGCCGACACAAAACATGAAAGTCGCGAACACAAACCATCTAGACAGTTTGCGACAAAGTCCATGACAAGTTCGCAACAAACCCGTCTGTGTCGCTCTAATGGAATTAAGACTTTGCTGCAAACAAAAATCATGAAAGCTGCCGACATGATTTGTCTCGCAGACTTTCATGGTTTGCGTCCATGACTTTGCCAGCGGGGAAGTTCCGGAAAGTCGCAAAGTCGGCATAATGGAATTTGGGCTTAATCGAATGAAAATAATCAAACTACCGATGGCAAACAATGCACTCAAAATAACGCTTGCTGTCACCCGTAACGAACGCAGGTGCAAAATCAGAAAAGTGATGGGCCTACATAAGAAAACATGTTCATTATGCTAAAACTGTGCTTACGTAACAACAAAACGTAATGCTTATGCAAAAACTGGTAGGAACGTGCATTAGCATTTATAATATGCCAAGTCGGCAAATGTATCCCTGTCCGAAACAAAGATCTGACACAGACAGCTACATATTTCGAAAAACGTGATATACAAAAATGCGATCCAAAGAATGCAATTTGCCAAGAACCTCAAAAAAAGATGAAAAACCATTTGTCGTTGACGGCTACCAAACAATTTCCAGTTTTTACCATGCCCATTCAGAGAAGGACGGCCAGGCTGAGTGGGCCATGGTGGCTAGGCAACTTCTGGTAAGCTTACGGCATTCCCCAAACCATTAATACGGTTAGAGGTCATTCTTCCAACTCCCACAACCTAAACACATCAATATCCTATTTGATTAGTTTTTCTGGTCTACCATGTATGCCACGACTCCATCACTGCAACATCGACCCTTGTCTTCCCTAAACATGGTGCAAATAGACACTGCGCACTTTAAATATGCACTTACTTACTTACTTACTTACAAACACAAAATGTTTTTTTACTAACCGAAAGAGGCCCAGTCTTTGAATAAACTCATGGGTTATAAACAGTGACAAATAAGCTACATAAATTCACCAAATTAGAATTCATAAAACTACAATCATTTCCTGTCACTGTCATTTATTATTACTGATCAACAAAAGTATCGGAAAAAAATGCAACAAGCCGACACTTTCTTGTATCTGTGGTAATTAGTTTGTGACAGCGACAACTAGTTGTGACCGAAAATAATGGTTCTCTAATGGCAATAGCAACAGGATATTTAACCAAAAAAATCCAGCTGAATCCAATGAATTTATGTAGCCTATCACGTGACCGAGTCGGAGTAAAACCGGAAAACAATGAATAGCAGTCCTTGACTACAAACGAGCATGCAGATTAGACGACCCCCTTCCCCCCACGAAAATACATCGCAGCAGATCACATAAAGCACAGTTCCAAACACACACAAATGACACGGCGGATGTATTGATGTCCCCAACTAGAGGCACCCAGAGTCAGGGGCTTCTATCCCCCCCAAATGTGGAGTCCAAATTGGGCGCAACACTTGGGCTCAAGTTTACCCCTCCACTTTTGAACGGAAGCTTCTCAACCCCTCCCTTTTTGGGTTTCTACCCTCTTCTAGGGGGGGTTTCATTAGAAATGTAGAATGAAAAATAGGGGGAAGTAAAAGATAGGGGAAAGTTCTGCTAAGGGTGTAGATTGCCCGGTAAAAAAGGACAAACGTTTTGATCTGCACCCCTAACAAAACTTCCCCCTCCAATTTTTTACTCGGCGCAAGGTGCGCCCACCAGGTACAAGGAGGGAAGCCCCTGCCCAGAGTCGGAGAGAGGCAGCCAGAGTGCCAGATAGACTGTTGTGCCGTAATGAAGCCGGGCTGTTGTGTACGTGTACTGCAGTGAAGAGATGATTAGAGACGAGCCCAGAAACCCAGGTTACGGAAATCGGTCGACGTCGGCAAACGTAACGCTATCCGTCTTCCTTCGGCGGCGTAAACCATCCTGTGTGTCACACAGAAACTCAGTTGGGTTGACCTTGATGTACATCTCTTCCATAATACCAGACTACCGGGGTCACATACATACTCACCAGGGCTCGAAGTGGAAAAAAATAAGTGCCACTATGGTAGCTTTGCCTTCCCCCTTCCTTTCTTCAAGCTAGTGCTATTTTGGCCACTAATCAATGCAAACATCAGCGACCAATTGCCTAAATGTCATAAAACAGCCTGCAAAGCATACCGGTATGTCTTTTCTCAGAAAAGAAGTGCCGGTATGCTTTCCAGGCGGCCAAGGAAGTGACAGTATGCCATACCGGTCCACATCGTCCCACTTCGAGCACCGGCACTCACGGACCACCAAGCGGATCAAGACTTAGAAGTCTGCGGCAATGTCAACTTTGGTAAAGTGCGGCAGATTACGCCAACTCAGCTGGCTTTTATCCCCACTACAAATGTGTACTTACATCTTCTTTCGCAGAAAAACAATAGTACGTACAGAATTACAGCAAATAATCTTGATGGAAAAACCATAAAACACTGACTACTGCCCCCCCACTACAAAAAAAATCAAGGTGTAAGAAGTGATGAAAGTAACAACTCCTACTAAAGTCAGCATAGTGTAGTGTACATCTAAAAGCTGATATCAAAAAAAAATTCACAGCAGAGATGGCAAAGAATTCTGTATGATAATAACAAAATTACACTGAATACTTATATCCAGGCTCCAAAGGATTTTGCCACCAAAATGCCATTTTTCGTTCGTCAAAAACTTTGCCAAAAATCCCAAATTTGCCATTTTCTGCCATCTGAAAATAAGGCCTTATAACTGCCGTTAACTTACTTTACGAAATTTTGCCAAAACAATTTCGAGGCTTTTGGCTCCCACTTTTCTTTTCGTACGTCAAAAAGTGAAACTTTTTGAAAGATTTTGCCAAGAATCTCAAATTTCACAATTTTTTCACCATCCAAAATAGAGTGTTTGTTACGATAAAGGCTCCAAAAGATTTTGCTGCCAAAAATGTCATTTTTTCATTTGTAAAAAAGTGAAAATTTAGTAAATTTCATTAAAAATCAATATTTTCATCACTACTGCCAGTTTTCATCATTTCATCAGTTTTTCGTCAAAAACGAAATCCTTTAGAGTCAGGTCAGTCACGGTTTGAATCACAAGTAACCAGTAGTGTGAATGATTGGACAAAATTCTCTACCACTAGTCTAATGGTTAAGTGCCGGACTTACTGCCGGGTAACGACCTTAGGCAAGTTGTTCACACACATGTGCCTCTGTCACCAAGCAGTGTAATTTGGTACCGGTCAAAGGGCGGTGATGCCCAGAGGCTGGGAAGGTAACCGTAGGTCTGGCTTCGCACTGGCCATGCGTCATGGACTCAAGTGGTCTATCCACCTACTGGCTCAACGGCCGCGAGTGGGAGATGAGCACCCCGCCTACGCCCCAGTTGGGGTATGGCACCTTTACCTTACTACTCAATGTTACTACAAGCATGGTGCAACGTTACCATTTTTCTCATGGATCTGGAGGAGAGACTTGAACGAAGCTTGTGCTCTCGCCAAGTTGTACTGCGTCTGTCAACAAAGCACACAGCGTGTTTTTCATAAGTTGCCTTTATTTTAGAGCTGTCAAATTAACGCATTAATGCATTAATAATTTAATGCACGTTAAAAAAATTAACGCACATACGTAAATTTATGTTAATTTACTAAATTCAGTGAAGCAAAAGTTCCAGTATTCCGTTAAACTGTAGTTATTTAACAATCAAATGAATTCAAGTAACTAAACTGAAGTTGCCATCCCATCACTACTGTAAATAAATAATTATTATGACGACAGGCTAATAGATTTTTATGCTAGCTATGATGGCAGTTATTGTTGATTATATGTTTAGAATGTGTTTCTAACTACCTATATTCTACAGGCGCTCCCCAAACGTCACGGGCCCTAACTTACCCCATACTCTCCTTCTCGACAGGCCTGGGTGCATTAATATGTATGACACTAGACTGTGTTAGACCCACACAGTTTAGTGTCAGACAGACCATTCACTACAATGTTGGTCTGAAGTGTTTTTTTTCAATTTTACCAAAATGTCTGTTTGTTATTATCGTTATTTATGTATGCATATTTCATTGATATTTCACAAGGTAGTGCACAGATGCATTTACGGTGTGGTGAGATGTATAATAATCACGTTATTATTGCAAATTGACCGCAGAGTGTGCCAGTGAAAGAATTTTAAAAATCGGTCAATAACTGGCGAAGATATGGACGAAAGTAAAGTGCCACGTTTTTTATTGGCCCACCATGTACACATAAACACAACATGATAGACATCTTTCGTCTGTACACAAATATGTACAGACAAAACAATGTACAATACAATACCGTAAACGCTAATTGTAATTTAAGAAAAGCAATCTCTCATCTCCAACACCATGGAAACTAATTTGCCAAGAGTTCCCAAGACACCGAAGCTGGATAGTGGGTCCTTTAATATAGAATTTTTTGGTAATTATTAAGATGGGTCAGTGAGTGAGTAGTTTCTCATTAGATCAGTATGAGTTGCTGTTTTTTTTGACACAACACCATGAACAGAAACTGACCCGATGAATAATAATTAATCGTCACAGCCATTTAGCTATAATAAAACACGGACAAAGAATTATGGTTCAATGTAAAATACTGCAGCAAAACTGCTAGCAGAACGAATACACTTCGAACCAGAATGAGCAAACAAAACAGTTATAATGCAAGAAAAAGCAACAAAAAAATTTCTAATCACATCACTTAATATTATCAATTACACAAACTTTTAATCACAATTACTTCCTCAAAGCATTAGATACTTAAATAGATAACCGATTAACTTGACTCTTAAGACCCTCTTCCATCAAATTCCAAAACTTTCAGGACCCTATTCGGTTTTCAAGGACTTTCCAAATGATGGAAAAACGGAAACTTTTGTCCAAAGACTTTCAAGATCCTGCGTCCGCCATAAAGTAAGTAAGTAAGTAAGTATGTGAATATTTAAAGTGCACAATGTCAGCCAGTGGCCGAATCTGAGGCACAAATATGACTACTGAATGTAGCTCTGAGAAACGTCGTTTACAACACACACCTTTGACGCTCCGAACTGGATGCGCGCCTTGCCCTTGACGAGCGTGGCGGCAATCTGAAGCACTAAAGACTCGAGACTGTACGCGCTGCTCCAACCGTGCTTGGTCAACAGTTCCATACAGATGGCGCCACCTCCCAGCACGTAGCCCCCGGAGATCACGGGTTGGATCACACGCACGAACGGCGGCTCAAACGGAAACGTGTCCTGCCGGCAATGAAACAACAGACAACGTATATATGCTGTGTTTTTAAAAAAAGTCATTTTTTTTGTCATAACTATGTCAAATTTTCACCGATTTTGATAATTTTTGGCAATAACACAGCCAAGATGATAAAATTGTGTAAGATGCACTCATTTTCCACTTCACCTAATTTATGTCAACGCACTACCGTGTGAAACACAGATGCTCCAATTTTGCATAATGCTCAGCTTTTGTCTAAAGTAAACGTTGTAACGACTTAATTAAGCACACAATAAGTGAAATGTACATCATTTGGCAGAACTGCAAGTTTGTTAAACCACTCGCTTGCAAATTATCAGAGTTTATGCCCAAAGTGTGCCCAGCATACACGGACACAATGGCTTAGATGCAATGCCACTAGCTGATAGCAGAATCAAAGGTTAACTGATCAAATGGCATTCACTCATCGATTAGACATGTTTTAAGCTCATCAGTGAGGTATTTTGTTGTCCGGTATTTTCACCTTAAAATATTTAATAGTACACAATTAATAAATCACGTGGCGCCCTCTGTCGAACTGATAATGCAAAAGTGAGCAATTGACTACAAATAATCACCGCAAAATGTAACAATTTGGTGCATCTGTGTTTCACATGGTAGTGCGTTGACATAAATTAGATGAGGTGGAAAATAAGTCCACCTGACATAATTCTATCATCTTGGCCATCTTTGTGCCAAAAATTAAATAAGTTGGTAAAAATTTAACAAAGTTATGAGAAAAAACAATTTTGACTGTTTTTTGTGTACATCACGTCCGAAAAAAAACATCTCCAACATTTTTTACCTTATCGTAACTTGTAGAATGATTATCAGATTTTAACAATTTTCATCACAAATATTCCTGTCAAAACTGGCCGTCAAACGTACCAAAAATTATTACAATCTGCTAATCCACCTTCAAGTTATCATCGATAACATCAGAGACCTTCTTTGAGACAGTGTCGAATAAAATAGGCCTACCACTATAAACGTATAGGAAAAGGTTTATAACGTAGTGGCATCAAAGTCAATAGTGAGCAAACAGAAAAGCTTTCAGCTAATACTTAAAAATGTCAACCGATATTGAACAATCGGCGGCTCAAACACAAAAGGCATATAACAACATCTTTAACCTGTGCTCACATAACTGCATTTACATCTAAGTGTTAAGCTAAGCATCTATCTATGTTTTACTCCGAAAAAAATGTTGTGAAACTATTTTCAGTGGCCAAAAAACCTTCATTTTATCCAACCAGTAGCAGCAAAACAGTGAAGGCTGACAGCGTTCGGTACAACAATGCGATGCAATAAAATAATTTTCAGAGCGCCAGTCTCCAAAATACGAGGGTTGTTATATAAATAAGTTTACAAAATGGTGCCATTCCATTAATTTATAAAGTAAAAATCCAAAATATGTGTTTCCTAGGAAATTTCACTCTGAGTAAAAATTGTGTTCTGTTAGCAGATGACGTCATAATAATGACGTCATCATCCAAAAGAATTTCACATACGTTCAGAATTAAATTCCGTACAAAACGTATATTCCGAATTTTCACCTCGTAGTTTCCCGCTGTCATGATAAGTCGAGAACACCGAGGTCACAGTAAGTGAGAAATACCGCGTCCTGCCAGCCAGGCAGCATGGTACTTAATTTACCTGTCCCAAAAGGATGAAGGGCTAAGTTGACCTTCAAGGCAGCATGCTTCCTGTGACAATAACGGTGTTCACAACTTTAAGACAGCATGCTGCCACTGTGAATAGCTGCCTAGCTGATGTATGAATATGTAACATAACATATACTGTGGGGCATTAAAAAACACCAAAATTGTTTTCATCATAACTTGAAGAAAGGTGATCCAATTTTAATAATTTTTGGTATGAATATTCCTGATACAACTGGCCATCAAATGACTGTTTAATTTCCAGCCTTACCCACTGTCTGTTTCTGCACTACCTGGGGAAAGAAAACGAACAAAATATTGCATTTTAACCACTTTGGTATTATTGCTTAATCAAAACAACACATTTTGTACATAATTTCATCATTTTAGCTAATAGTTTACCTAACTGCATTTTTAACTGCCTACAAAAATGTTTGGAATGTTGGCCCACAAACATGGGCTCGGCTCAAAGACACTTTCTCCATTCGTTGATAACGCTCTGCTCCCGACCAATCCAGACTTTACCAGTCGCTTCTTGAATTCATCAATATTCCTGAATGTTTTGCCCATTTAATAGACGTGCTGCTGCACAACAGGCAAACCTTGTAATTGATTGGCTGTTGGTGGCCACATATCCGGAAAGATGAAATTTCATAACGTTTTTTTGTTGATTTTAATGCATATTTTGTCTGTTCTGTTTTCCCCAGGTAGTGCAGAAGCAGACGTTGGGTGAGGTGGGAAACTGAACGGCTATTTGATGGCCAGTTGTGTCACGAATATGTGTACCAAACATTATTAAAATTGGATAACCCTTTTTCAATTTATGGCCAAAAAAATTTGGTGTGTTTTTTATGCCCAACAGTGTAGAAAAGAACTAGCCTTGAACGAGCAGTTAAGCAGTATGTGGTCAAAGCCGTCTTTCTTGTAAGCTATCAGGTCTGTATACAGAGCACTATCTGGATCAACTCTGTTCCATAATCACACCAACACCTCACAATAATAATAATTATTGCTAACAACATGTTATTCATTAATAATTATCAGCTACTTGTAGTCATTACTAATTTTTACTAATATACTTCAACAACAAATGCAATCTATTGGAGACAGCGATATATTAGCAAAAACCAAAATCGTCTGGCAGCGGACAATCGATTTGGTCCAAACTTTCTTCACAAATTATGAGCAGAAGGTTTTCACGCCTAAGCCTCCCTTTACTTGCAAGGATCAGGCCTTAATCTAGACAAGCGTCCATTCCAAATCAAATCATATTACTTCCGACAGCTTAAAATTTGGCAGGGTGCAGAAGTCTAAAAAGGCTGAAAGTTGCATATGGCTCTTCGTAGAACACCCACTGCAGAGCTATGGAGCATCACCTGCCATATGGGATCACTCAAGTGTTACCCGCCATCCAACATAGATGAATGCACTCCATCTTAATTGCCATCAGACTAACTGGTATTCGATTTACATACCCCAAAAGGATGGAAAGCTGAGTTGACCTTGGTGTTGATTATATGCCTAGATGGTTTAACCTGTCTGCTAACAGTCAGTCACCTATCCAACCACTTGACAGCAACTCAACCGGAAGTCAAACCTATGACCTATTGTCATGCCACAAAATCACAAGTGTGACAGACGGACAGACCGTGCCATCTACTGCAATAGTTAGCAACTTAATAGTTTCATTGCTCAGCATTGACTAATAGCAAGCAACATCAACAGTGATTCTGTTAATGTCAGAAGCTGTGCTTACTTGTACAATTTGATATTCCACTCGTAAAGATTGTCATTCACTAATTCTATGGAATAAATCCCTGAAGCACATACAACATGAATATCGCATTAGCTTTGCAGTTCACTAGTTCACACGTGTACACAGTGTCCAGAAAAAAGTAACCGCCTAGAAAACATACAACAGAAATGTCAAATCTGAACAAGTCTGAATAAAATTTTGTACGCTCAATCCTCAGTAAATTGCTAAAGCAACTGCCAATCCTTGTTAAAAAATTTTATTTTTAAGCGAAGTTACTAAATGTTGAATATCGATAACAAAACATCTCTTTTACCAATATGGTAACGACACAAGCAAACCCCTCAGTTACTGTAGATTTGTGTAACTTCAACAAACAACAGATTTTGGCAAAATTCTGCATCGACAATGCACCATTTATTGGCAATTAAACTGCCAAATTTCAGTTGATCTGATAAAGCAAACAACAGCTATAGTGGATTTTTTCCAAAACACTTCAGTTTCAGGTCGTTGCGGATAATGGATACAGACCTGAAACTGAAGTGTTTTGATGTGATCTCACAAAAGCCGCTGTAACTATTGTTTGCTTTCGCAGATTTAACTGAAATTTAGCATCAGACTGCCAATAAGCAATGTATTGTTGATGTAGAATTTTGCCAAAATCTAATGTTGTTTGTTGAAGTTACGCAAATGTACAGTAACTGAGGGGTTTAGTCATTAATCTACAACTGCATATCTATTGCTCACATATTCATACATAAACAAAAAAAGGCCGGTTAACGCAAAGGAAAACGTGCGACAGCGGTGCGTGTTTGACGGCCCGGTGCGAACAAAATCTAAGGTCACCGATCCCAGCAACTGACATAAAATATCAACAGTGTTTCACATACACTCGCCAGAAGGTGTAACGGGTCTCGCACAGTTGTACTCGCTAGAAATCACAAATTTTCCCAACCCTCTTGTCATTTAGCATCCTTGTTCGAAGTGACTCCTTTTGAATTTATGGAAAAGCTTTATGGTTCCTGAAACGAGAGTCTTCCAGGCAGCCGACGGTGAAGATTTGGTGACCCTAGCTTGCACCATTTTTGACTGATCCACCCATGTGACAGACGGACGGACAGACGGACAGACAGAATTGCGATGCCTAAGATGTGCTACAGCAGTAGCTGCTGTTGCATAATCACAGATCCATGAAGCCAGCAGTGAACAGTCACAGCAAAAAAGATTAACTACAGTGTTAGACACTGAGTGTGGTGTACCTTGTTTGAAGCTGTGGGAACGATAAATCTCTCGCAGTTCCTTCATGAGTCGATCAGTCGCCTGAACCGACCCCACCATGGAACCCTGTGCCAAGCAAACCACACATGGAAAGAATTACGAGTCACGACGAGTTCAGCTTCGAATTCCAGTTCTTAACCACTTAGGGCCGGTTTCGGGATCGTAACTGGCCAGTCAAGTTAGCGTTAACTGACCGATTTGCATAACTCACATTTCCCGTTGCACTAACCAACGGTTAAAATGGCCAAAAATTTAACTGGCGGAAATCAGCCAGTTAGCTAACCATCGATTGTAGTTATCATATTTAACGCAACTTTTTTTTACCATTTTGCAAGCAGTTAATTGACGAATGTGATACTATAAAACGATTTCACCATATAGCAAGGTCTTCAAGATGCTCAAAGAGATGTTTGCTGCTTCAAATTTTACTACAAAATCCATTCATGAAAGGACAAAATGGCCATACGCAATCGGTTGACTGGCTCGTGGGCTGGCTGACGTGTGCTTGTGCTCATTAATATTCATAATGCCAGCATGCGCTAGTCGGAATGATTAGCGCCATGTGCATCGCTGCTGAGCAACTATAGTTTACCATTCAGTTAGCTAACAGCCAGTCAAGGTTTTGTTCTGAAATGCGCACAAACTTGACTAGCGAGTTACAATTAACAGACAGCTTACTAACTGATCAGTTAACTAATAGATCCAGAAACCGGCCCTTAGTTGTAGCAAAAATTTGTAGCAGCAAACGTCTCATCAAGCATTTTGAAGGCATTGCTATGCTGTAAAATCATTCCATAGTATCACATTCTTCGATTAACCACTTGCAAAATGGCACAAAAGTTGCGTTAAATACGATTACTAGGACTGACAGCTAACTGGCCAATTTTGGCCATTATAACCGTTAGTTAGTGCAATGAGAAATGGGAGTTATGCAAATCTGCCAGTTAACACTAACTTGACCAGCCAGTTAAGATCCAGTAACCCGGCTTTAGTCTACCTAGATCATTAATTCTAATGACACTCATGCCTGCACTAAGTGACATACCATGAGTTTAAACTGACGGCTAGCTAACAAAATAGATAACTGACACAATAAGAAACTGATCTTTAGTCTAGTTGTTAGCTCCAAGCAAAAGTTAGCACTTTGGTGTAGTGCTTATGGCATAGTGCTTAAAATTCAATCGTCTCTATCAACAAATTTCCTCTATGCCAAACCCGGTTACTACATGGACGGGTAAACCATCTTAGTATAGAAGGAGTAAGTCTCCTGTAGTCACAGCCCTCTGACCATAGGGTCGGTGCTCATCTATGTTTAAAGGCCATTAGCTGCATATGGGTGGCAAGCCAGACCCGTCCCATATACTGCCGTTACATGCCCTTGCCCGGCGATTAGACCAATACCAAATTATACTTCCTAGTGACAGAGACACGTCGAGTGCGAACAACTTGCCCAGGGTTGTTACCCGGCAGCGTACTAGATGGGAGTTGAACCAGGGACCCTGTGATCGCTAGACCGACATGCTACCATTGGACCACAAAGCCACACGGTGCTTCAGCTGTGACCCAAGAAAAATCAGTCTTCCAGCACTCTGGAGAAACATAAACCGACGTGCTAGATTAAAGTCATATCTTATCATATTGCCTCAGATTCGGCCACTGGCTGACATTGTGCACTTTAAATATGCACATACTTACTTACTTACTTACTTATTGCCACTATGTGCACATAAAGACATCATACCTTCTGGTGTTCTAACCGTTGCGTCTGTTTAAGTTTTTCAAGCGTCTGCAGGTGTTGTGTGTCGATGCCTTCAGTGTCGTCCTTTGTCTCCGTAACACTGCGCCACACAACAACCTGCCCATCAGTCTGCACTACATTCCCAATCCCAATCAATCCTAAGTTTACTGGAGAAACAGAGTTAGGCCGGGAAATAGTCTGAAAAAAGATTTGGTGAAGGATTTGGTGAAACTCCTTTCTCAGGCAGAGCATGTGAGCAGACAGCAGTGGGATATTTTCATCTACCTGTTTGATCCAAGTTCTGTGATGTTGTTGTTGTGGTAGCCCAATGGCTCTTCTTTAATACAAAAAAAATAAGGGAAGGAAGAGAAAATGAAGTCATTTGCAATCAGCCATTGTGCCAGGGAATTGACTGTCATCGAGTAGAAATGCCAAAATGTTGAAGCATTTAGGTGATCTTTTGGTGACAAGCGAACTGGTGGGCTGTTGGTTTCACCAACGAAAAGGCTACTCCACCAGAGCCTATTTCTGCGATCTCTGCTCATCGCTTCATTTAGGGTCCACTCGACAGAAGGTTTGGAAAATGTTTTATAGAGAGATGTAGGAAGGGGGGGGGTTAAACTGTACTATAACAAAGCTAGAAGAGGGGGGTAACATTGAGAAATGACTAAACCTCAAACCTTTACACATGTCTCACTCCAATGATCCGACTTTTAGCATGTGCTACTGCATTTCCACTCTGCTCACACACTCCGACTTCAGGCAGCTTAGAAAATCAACAACTGAACCCAAATTGCCGAACTTATCTTAACAAAACTGCACCGAACCTGGCTGTAAGCAAAACGTATGAAAATCTCAAAACATTGTGTTTTGGCAACTAATAAAAGCACTCTTTCTGCACGTTTGCAGTTTTGCACGTCATTGTAGCGATTGCAGAGACACTGTTATTACTGACCACTAATGACAAACAAATCATAATAATTCTATACATTCATGCCACTAAGTATAATAACTGTGACTGACAACAAATTTATGTGACTGATAAACAAAATGTTACTTTTGGTCGCCGAGTTCCATCTCGTAATGAAATTCGTCTTCTTCTTCGTCTTCGTCGTCAGAATTGTTCACCTGCATGTAATCACCCTGCACACAGATGGCTTAACCGTTCTACTCAGCAGCTACCAAATACACACAAGCAGCAAACTGTGCATGCTTGGTTTTGGGCCAACCGTTAAGCTGCAAGCTTAAAGGTCTGGCCCTTTGCTACGATTGTCATGCGTCTGTCTGTCAGGATGTACTCTGGCTAACGGGTAGGGCATATGAGAGAACTTTTTAAACGAGTAATTAGCTCTGGGTTTTAAACTCAAGCATGCAAAATTTCAGCCATCTACTCCAAGGGGGAAATTTTCAAATTAAGGGTTGAATAAAGGGAGGTAGGAAAATGTGCGTTTTTCAACGGAAAATGGACCATATCTCAGAAACAGTGAGAGATACCACCTAGGTTACTATTAATCACCAATAGAAAGTGGCATAGACGACATTAATCTCGGATGACCTTCAAGGTCGGTTACAATCAGTACGGTTGGCCCCACCCTAGCAACAGCTGGGCTTATTGTTATGCATCCAACACACTTTCACAGTTCTGCCATCAACTAAAAACATTTCTGTTCAAACAATCCTATCCATCTGTATTTTTGCCGTGACTTGTGGTAATAGCAATTTTTACTCGGGCCACGTTAAAAATTTGTAATATAACGTAATGCAGTACGTGCTAGCACATATTAGCTATGGTAATTCTGTCTGTCTGTCTGTCACAACCGAATACCAAATCAAGCCAAGGTGAGATAGTGGCTCTGGGTGTTCACCATAAGATAGCCTAGTGTCTCTAGTTTCTTGTGAGCAAATTTTTCGCTGATGGCTAAAGGCATTCCCCTCAAATGAGAGTGCAAAAAGGAGTAGCTCCATGTAAAATCATTATTTTACTGCTAGCCTCGTAGCATGAAGTCTTGGAAATTCATCAAAACTGCCTATTTTAGGGGTCCAAAAGTCCAGAATAAAAAGTGTTGGACTCACTCAGATGAAAAGGCATTCTGGTGATCCCATACGAATAACACTGCAGAAATTGGAAAACAAAAATATTGAGGATACAAAAAAGACCAATACACCAGGGGCCATAAAAAATGTGGCACTTTACTTTTGTCCATATCTTCGCCAATTATCGATCGATTTTTAAAATTCTTCCACTGGCACACTCTGCAGACAATTTGCAATAATGTGATTGTCATATATCCCGCCACACAATAAATGCATCTCTACACTACCTTGTGAGATAAATGTAAGCAAAAACTAACGATAATAACAAAAAATTAGGTAAATGAAAAAAAACACTGCAGACCAACATTGTATGACACTAGTCTGTGTCAGACCCACACAGTCTAGTGTCATACAGGTCATTCACTGCAATGTTGGTCTGAAGGGTTTTTTTCAATTTTACCAAAATGTTTGTTTGTTATTATCGTTATATATGCATAGTTCGTTTATATTTCACAAGGTAGTGTAATAATGCATTTATTGTGTGGAGGGATATATAACAATCACATTACTGCAAATTGTCTGCAGAGTGTGCCAGTGAAAGAATTTTGAAAATCTGTCAATAACTGGCGAATATATGGACAAAAGTAAAGTGCCACATTTTTTTATGGCCCACCCTGTAGATCTAGTTCCACATGCAGCAAAAAGAACTGTTTGAAGCTGGCACAGTGAAATTTTGTGTGCTGGATGTCACTGCCTATGTCCAGAGACAAGTGGACAGTCAAAGTGCCGTTCCTGATTCACATTAACACATCTCACTCACCTTGCTACTGAGGTAATTGTCGATGGCGTGCATTTCCTCCGGTAACGAAATGCGGTAGCACTGGCACAGCTCGGTAATCAGCAACCGAACTTGCTTACATATCTGGTACAAATAACACACAGAGAACCAATCTAGTGACGACCATCTCATACTGATAGTGATGATGTAAAGTTAATAAGAGATAACAGTGCTCGAACCAAACTCAAATGAATATGTGGGCCTCACTGAAGCAAGCTAAAAGTCCAAAGAGTAACTCTCATTTTTACGTGCCAGAGCCAGCAATGCATAGCATAGCTATAGTACGTATTAGCTACAGTAATTCTGTCTGTCTGTCCGTCCATCCATCCTGGTGTCACATCCCGGTATCGTTCCAACTTCCAATTCCAGGTGAAATAGAGACTTTGGGTTTTCACCATATAATAAAATTGATAGCCTAGAGCTTCTAGTATTTTGAGACAAAAATTTCATGCCCCTAGGTCAAGCGGGTCCCCACACCCACAAATGAGGGGACAAAAGAGGGGCACCCCTTCTAAAAAGATGTTATTTTACCGGTATTGGCTCGTCTAGCGTAAAAATGGTTGCAGAGAGGCAGAGACTGTGGCTTATCATAAAAAGCACTGGCGACGAGATTCTTAGAAATGACAACATTGATAACCTTGAACCCCCAAAATAAGGGATTTTAGTGAATTTTTCACGATTTCAAGCTGCGATGCACATTTCAGGAGTGAATTGTGCCAAAATGGTTCGAGATGACATGCCAAAGCACTTGTTTCTATCCTACCAGGGTTGTTAACTTGTGAAAAGTACTGACAATACCAATACCAATACTTTTCAGGCAGTACTTTTTTCTACTCATTCAGCAATCACAGGTGCGTTTAAGAGGGGACCCAGCTGGCTGCGCTTCGTTTTTCCTTCGTTAGTGTGGTAGTCGACTTCAACGGTGCGTCAAGATTTTGCATGCCACAAATTTTCCACCTCAAGTTAACAAAAAGCCCCCGTATATGAAACTCTATAGAACAAAGACACAAAGCGGTCTCATTTTTTCACTCGCCACGCTTGCTATAAGACTAAGTTGAGCTGTAGTCCAAATAAGAAATGCTACCCATAGACAGTGACACCCATACATAGTAGTAAAAATTTTTTACCACTATGACACCCATATAACTAATAGCTGCCCTTTGTTCATCAGGTGACAAAAAGCTGAAAGCTCTTTCTAACCAGACGCTCTGTCCCAGGACCCCACCGGGGCCCGAGGACTCCACTGCCAGACCTCCTTTATAGGCCCCTTCTGTTTAAAATTTGTAAATCCACTCCTGGCAATGTTATGTTTAGTTGCTCGTTGACGCAGTGATACATCACGACTAGCAAAGAATATTTAACCAACTGCCATATTTAGTTCAAGTATTTTGTATTTCTTGAGTTACAACTGGTAAAAATTTTGCGTAAATTGATTGACATTTGAGTGAATTATGAAAGAAAGAAAAAGGGGTCCCTTTTTGTATGAAACACCGTGTATACCATGCCAGAGCCTGCTACATACTGAAGTTGACACATACTCCGAAGAAGAACAAAATTCCAGCTCCAAGTCTCTTCATTGTAATAAGATAGGTACTAGGTGCTTGCTACTCATTCAAATAGATGATGTGCATAAGTGATGATGGATCAACAATATCCCTTATAAAATGTTAACTGGAGCAGAATATGACAAATAAATAAATGGCTACTCACGCTGTAATTTTTATTGGATGTGTCGCTTAATTTTTCGGTAATCACAGAAATGGAAGCATCGTCGGATTCCGAGAACCATATCGGAGGAGACTGGGGATATGTTTCCTGCAAAACACAGAATACGAATCACAAACTATCAATATGCCTAAGACAGCAGACAGTAGTAGATGTGCAAATGTCACTACAACTAAACCAAAACAACAAAACAGTTAAATACATTCAAGAAAACAAACAACATTTTGGGCTCTGCATAATAAATTAAATAGAAGACTTGAACTAAACTGGTCCCGGTAATGAAATGCAATATTTCCAAAAAGACACGTTACTACTTGGGAGAAAAAAAATCTGGGGACGATTCTAGTTTACGGACGCACCCTGTACACAACATCGCGCGCAAGTCCGTATTGCAGTGGAAGTTAGCCCGCGAGGCACAAGCGGCAAAAGGAAAAAAA
>Ga0056128_1000943_pt1 | contig 30079 bp, 22 predicted proteins | sample WorMetLIZISLAND2_FD_71113 | JGI IMG/M metagenome (GOLD analysis project Ga0056128, IMG submission 71113) | Marine gutless worms symbiont microbial communities from Max Planck institute for Marine Microbiology, Germany - Olavius geniculatus... ... | reverse complement strand
TGACATCGTGGTTGTAGATATAAAAACAGCACAAATCACAATTTAAAAATTCAAACATCACCATTACACAATGTCAGAAGAACTTTGCTGACTGTGTAATGGTAAAGTTTGAATTTTTAATTGTGATTTGTGCTGTACTAGTGATGAAATTTCTAGTGTGTTGTGTTTTTTGCAGCTGATATTGTAATAGTATCCGCTTTTTGTGTCTTTGTATTTTGTGCTTCTGTATTTGTTTGTTTTATTTGCATTTTTTTACTTTCTTACTTATTCACTTTCGTCGTTTGTGCGACATGAGTTGAATTCACATAGCAACAACAATGGCTACCCAGGACGACGAGCAAAGTTTGGATGCTTCGCAGCCGAATCTTTTTACTGGTCTTGATCTGGTTGGCACGGATGCTCTGCACGCAGTGAACGTAATGTCATCTCCGTGGGACCCGCTCAGTAATGAGTGGGATAAGGAGAGACCAACAGAACAGTGCTTTTTGCGCATCAAGCGGTGAGGCTTTACGTCTGCTGTCTCTTTAATTTTGTAAACAAACGTATCGGTTTCGGTTCTCTCTTTCGGACATGAGGCGCGTCCGGTAACTTAGCCGCTGCGAGCGACTGGCAGCTGCTACGCTACTGGACACACGGCTACGGCAAGCCGCTTCGAGCCTATGGTAGCGTAAAAATGTTACGTTACGTTACAGTTTAGGCCAAGATGAAAGTTGAAAAATCACTGATCTAAATGTACACCGTACAGTATAAAATAACATTAATGGAAAATCGTTTTCTTAATTACTATTTTTACTCAAAACTCGCTTATTACAAGCAGCAAAGTCGTCTTTAATGGACAAATATGCTGCCAAGTTCGTCTGCGCTAGCCACTAAAAGCCCGCTAACGTAGATTGTTGTCTGACGAAAAGTCATAGCCGGTAACGCAGCAGCTGCCAGTCGCTTGCAGTGGCTAAGTTACAGGACGCGCCCATGATATCGCTGAAACGCACTTCTGTTGTAGGCTGAATTAATAAACAAAAGTAGCACATAGACAGTGTTCTTAGTTAATGGTTTTGAAAATGGGCACTCGTTCTACTGTTTGAGAACACTGTTGTGCAAAACTCTGCTAATTTTTTTCAATGATTATATTTACCATGCGCACGCACGGTCCATATGCAGTCACAAAGTGTTACTTACCGTGCACAAATTGCACATGCTACGATGACATATTTTTAATCAACTTCTGAAGCACTAGGCAGAATTAAAAGTGTGGTTTAGCATTTGGCTTATTGGTAATAATCAACCACAGTTCAACTAGAGGGTGTGTATGTTTGATATTTTTTGGGGTTACTTAGAGATAATCACACGGCTTGGTTGGTAGCTGATAATTCAGTTTCAAAGTTCAATTAATCTTAATCTTTACTATGAAAGAAACCGCCGCCAAAAATTCACACCAAGGTGTTCGTTCTTAGATGACGTTATGCCACCCAAGATGTCATCCAGTCTACTTCAGAAGTTCAGACCGTGCGCAGGCACGAAAATTAACTGCGACTTCAGTGGAGCGTGCATGGTCTATAACATTTTGTACGCGACATCGGACCGTGCGTGCACATGGTCAATAACATCATGCAATTTTTTTTCTACAAAAAGTCGCTTCAATGTGACTTGATTTTTTCATTGCAATGTGCAGTCGTTGCTAACAGTAGAGTGATTTAAACTGTACGATATCTCCTGATACTAACAGTACTTTCTTTGGTATCATACCATGCGGGTAATACATTGTGACCTCGGTGATACTGGTATCATCCATCACATTTGGTATAACATTACTTATTAGGGTATCACCGATATTGCACAACAGTACTGTGTAGGTTGGGAGTTTGGATGTTAACGTCAGTTAGTTGCTACTGATAGATCTGTAGACTGAAGTGCTGTAGTGCTGGTTGTTTGTTTTTGTGAAATTTACAGAGACATCATGATGATCTATAACGATCCGCCACCGGGAATGTTTATCGTTCCAGACAAGGATGATATGACGACTGTGGGTATTATGTTCAGCAGCTTATTTCTTTTTGCTAGAGCTGTCAAATTAACGCATTAATTAACACTAGTACGTTATTAAATTAACGCATGTTAAAAAAATTAACGAGTGTTAAAATAATTAACACACATACATAAATTTATGTTAATTTACTAAATTCCGTGAAGCAAAAGTTCTAATATTTTGTTAAACTGCGATTATTTGACAATCGAATGAATTCAAGTAACTAAACTAGTTGCCGTTATATCACTACTGTAAATACATAGTTATTTTGACTACAGGCTAATTGCTAGATGACAGTTATTGTTGATTATATGTTTAAAATGTGTTTTTAACTTTTTATATTTTACAGGCAGGGCCCCCAAACATTGCGCGACCCGGTGTAACCTACCCCCTACTTTCCCTCTCGATGGGCCTGGGTGCATTAATAACGTGTTAGTTAATGCATTAAAAAAATTAATGCATTGAAAAAAATTAATGTTTCGACAGCTCTACTTTTTGCCTATAGCAGAATTAATTTTTGATTTTAGTAATTGTCTAATTTTTGTCAAATTTTAATCACTTTACTTCTACAATTATTAGTCATTTGTTCTAATACTAAATTGCTGTATTACTGTAATACTTTACCAAGTTTGCATTTAAGATTTGGCTTAGATAATTATTGGCTTTTTTGCTAATAATAGCTACAAAAGTTGGCAGCATTAGATGGTATGCACTATGCATTCATCTTGTGACTTTTGTGTATTCGTGCAAATTTCTATAGTTAGCTGAACTTCTGAAGTGCATTAGCTGTGAAGTATGATACTTTTGCCTCTGTGATTAAACACTGCACAGTTTCTGAGATTAAGGACTACAGTCTGCTGGTAACCTATACTCAGGGCTCTTGCGAGTCCTTGAAAATCGTTAAATTTTTTTGCCAGATTTTCAAGGTATGGAAAGTCCTTGAAAACAGACATGGTTCTTCAGAGTCCTTGAATCTGTGTCTTAAGTTCCTCGAAAGTGCTTGAATTTGATTTTCTAAAATGGTGTAAAAAACTTCACTTGTGAAGTTAGTTGTGACACTGACTGCAGATAGAAAAATACATTTGCATTTGGTAAGTTTTTCTGATAATTGCAGTTTTTGATTAATGCCTGAAGATGCTAAATTGTCGAATGTAAGCTTAACCTGCTTATATATGCTTATAAAAGTGCCAGTTTGATTTAATTCAGTTCTCCTTATATATCCTTCATATGGTTCTTGAAAGTACTTGAAAAGTACTTGAATTTGATTCTGACAAGTGGGCAAGAACCATGTATACTGAATATGCTTTAATATAGTCATTAGAGAAAGCATTGACAGATATTGTCACTGGTGTACTTGATAGTTAATGTGTGATCTGTCAGTTTGTTTGTGAAATTTAATAACTTTTACTATATTCAGCCTGCTTTTAGTGCACAGTGTAGTTTAGTTATTTGACTGTTGTATACAACATCAATCGTGCATGCATAGATTTTTTACAGCTGTACCATTTTGACTATAACTCTGATGCTGTTGTGATCTGTGACCAGCTGCATGCATTGATTATTGGCCCGTTTGACACTCCCTACGAGGGCGGCTTCTTCTACTTTTTCATCAAATGCCCACCGGACTACCCGATACGGCCACCTCGCGTCCGACTCATGTCAACTGGTGGCGGCAGAGTTAGGTTCAATCCAAACCTATACAAGAACGGCAAAGTGTGCCTAAGTATTTTGGGGTAACTAATGTTCACTTTTTTGTATTTTATAGTGTGTAAAGTTATGCGTAGAAATATGTTTCAGTTCACTGTCTGTCTTGAGTAATCAAGATGTACTAAATACTTGTAAACAGAGACCTTTAATGAAATTGTACATGAATGATAGTAAGCATATGAGAAATTACCAGGTTTTGCATTGGATTACGCAGAGATGTTAAGGTCTCGAGGCCTATGTGGCCTGAAAGCCAAATTACAGAAAATGGCCTAGCTTTGTCTCAAAAATTTACTGCAAAAGTCAGGAAACATCATTTGGTTTGGGAAGTGGTCACTCTGTAACTGTAGAAATTGCAAGTTTGAACTTAAGAAGTTAAGACTAATCTTTGTCTTGATGGTCATAGTCCACAGGGATGCACACAAGACCTTTCGAGACCGAGACCCGAGACCCATGTCTCTGAGAGGAGACCAAGATGTTTAAAATTTTGTCCAAGACGAGACCAAGACGAGACGTTGCAGCTTCCGAGATGCTGGCCAAGACCTTGAAGCTCCCGAGACTCTTGAGAGTCTCGGGAGCTTCAACGTCTCACCGAGACGTTTTCTGTAACATATGGTGAAACACATTGACAATGAAATAATTATACAGATTAATTAACTCATACCATGGTAAGTGCTTTCTGTTTGTGATATTGTGGGTTTTTGCATTTTATTTTGACAATTATCACTGAATAATTAACGGCTTGCACCATGAAGAATTGCAACTGCAGTGCTGTAGATAGGAGCCATCATGTTTATTGCAATTTGCAAGCAACTGAAATTAGTAATTTACAGCTGATTATAGACGTCATCTACATTTGGCTGATAGTATTCATTCTGATATCACACGTTTTATCTTCATTTTATGACGAAAATATTCTGCTTTTTGATAAAGAAGTAAATGAAAGAGTAAAAACACTGTAAACGAATATGTCTAAGCCACAAATGTCATGCTGGTTAGTATCGCTCTAACTGCAGCTACAGTATGCACTGCGCGCGCCTGCACAAAACGTCTCAACGAGGTGCATTGGCCCGAGACCCGAGACGAGACCTACTGGGCTGAGACCGAGACATATTGCTTCGAGATTGAGACAAGATTCGAGACGCATCGGTCCGAGACCGAGACGTTGACGATTTTGTCTGAGATGAGATTGAGATGGGACATTAGTACGTCTTGAGAACGTCTCAAGACCGAGACGTCTCGACTGAGACCATGTCCCTGATAGTCCATACACATTGGTTGGTGGCGTGGCGTAGTGATAACACATTGAGTCAAATCAACTAAGTTACTCTACAGCAGGGAAACCATCTCAGTACGAAGCCAGCCATCTAGGTTGACTCAGCCTTCTGCCCTCCCTGGGATGGTAAAATGAGTATCAGCTGTCACGTTGAGTAATAATTAATGGCGATGGGGAATGTAGTCACTATAGCTGCCTATCGGCAGACCTATTGGCTCAAGCTGATCGGCTTGGTCCAAAGGTCGGCAGCCATTTGGCACTCATGATGCATTCAGTCAAATGAACCAGGTGAACTCTCGCAATGACATTGCCATGACAACAGCACCACAAACATTGGCATTGGTATTATTTTTATTCTATTGAGTTGTTCTTTTATGTGTCTGACCTCGCGGTCTCATACATTGTGGCCTTGGCCTCAAAAATATTTTTGGGCCTTGGCTTCATGCCTAGCTGGCTTTGTTAACATGCCTGGGATCATAGTCTACAAAGCATTTGGTTTGGTGAGATTGTGTCAGATGGGATAGGAGGTGTTTGAATCTGTCCTTGAAGATTCTCAGGAATCGCGATATGATCAGTAGAGATTGAGAATGGAGATAGCAACCGTCTAACCAATCTTTACCTGGAAAATGTCAGATAATGCTATTAAAGTGATCATTGTGCTCGGGGTTGTTGTAATGTGAGTTTGTGTTTGTTCAATGCTGTCGCTGACAGGACGTGGTCTGGCCCAGCATGGAGCCCAGCTCTCAGCCTATCTAGCCTGCTGATATCCATACAGAGTCTAATGAATGAGAAGCCGTATCACAACGAGCCTGGCTTTGAACAGGTATGTGACATTTCATCATCCTAGTCATGTTTTTCCATTAGTTTTCTCTGTTTGTATTATCTCTTGCTCTTCAGTGCCTTAAAGCCTCTTGTTTCAAGGTTATTAAAAATCACTGAGGATGTGGCATAACTTAAAGTTTTTTTTTAAATTAGCCACTGAGTAAATTTTACTGTTAGTTTCAGTAGTAGTGAGAGTAGTAGTACTAGCATCCTTAAAGTGCTGTCTTAGAAAATGTGATATGTTTTTGATAAGCATTTATTTTTATACTTTGTCTCCGTAATATGCTCATTGTTTTAGTAGAAAAGTAGAAGCTCATGTGCACATCTAACCCCAGATTTTGTTAATTATTTTTGGCTGAATTTTGTGTGCCTTGATGTTCTCAGTTTTTTTTGGTGAGGTTTGGGTAATTATTGGCTGTGTTTAATTGAATTCTGCTGTCCGGAAAACTTTTGATCAATTTTGTAAGACACCAACAGCCATATAAATCCAGATATCTGACAATGATGATCACTTAGTGTAAAGATTCTGGTGCAACATGTTGTTGTCCAGGAGCGTTCAGTTGGCGATGCGAAGAGGTACAATGACATCATTCGGCACGAGACCCTCCGAGTGGCTGTCTGTGACATGCTTGAGGGTGTCACTCCTTGTCCCGAGTCCCTTAGGTCAGCTGTTCATTTTGTGCTCACTTTCTGCATAATACTAAAGGGTGAACATTACATATTGATAAAATCGGCCGACTTTTTGTTGGCTTGTAAAGTTGGCTGACAAAAATCTGTTGTGTTTCATGCAAAAATTGGCCACTTTTGTTGTTGAACATAGAACACATTCTATTCTCGCTGATAAAATTGACCAACGGATCTTGTTTAAATTACTGTAGTGTTTGTGTCCAAATAAGAGATACATATTTATTGAGTTATTGAGTTTTTTACTTATTCTATAATATTTGTGTTCATTTAGTAGATGCAGAAAAAATATCGCATGTGGGTTTACGATCTGCTGTTGCGTATTCATGAAGCAGATATTGTACGAAATTGTGACAATAAAATCGGCTTTGTATCATTTTTTTACCATTTTTTGGCTGATTTTAATGGTCAACTGAACCACACTATTGCGTCATATCATGTGCCGTTTTCTTTGTGTGGCTAATACATTGTGTCTTATCAGAGTAGTTTTCCTGCACTGGTCTTAGTTAGTGCATGGATGGGCTGCAGACAGGTAAACCATCTCGGTATGTTCAAGTAATTAACCTTCCAAGTTGACTCGATCTTCTACCCTCTGTGGGATAGTAAGTAAGTAAGTGATCAATTAAGTAAAGTGTGAATTTATATGGTGCATACTCAAAAAAATCAAACGTGCCAACAGTGAGTATTGGCTTTCTGGCTTAGTAGCAATAATATATGGCAATGGTAATGACGCTATCTACGTATAGCCAATCAGGTGGTCCAAAGCCATCTAATGCTCATGCTACATTTATCACACAAACAGGGCAAAGTCTTGTATTCTTTTTGTTTTCAAGCATCACCAAAGTAGTTTGATGTAAATGTCTCTGATTGCATTGCTGATGATATGGATTGCAGAGAAGTAATGGACAAGTCATTCCATGAGTGTTATTCACACTATGAGTCCACGTGCCGGACCAACTCTCATTTAAACGGTCAGCCAATGCAGGTATGTGCACTTCTGCTCAGCGGCCTGAAATGTGAATTGGGGGCCTTGACCCCTTCCCTTCCCCTCCTGTCTTTTTCCTTTGCTGCTTTCTCTTTCTTTTTCCTCCCCCTTCCCTTTCTCCTGTTGGAAGTAGGTTTTCCTAAAATTCAGCTAAGGGTGTTGGGGAGAGCCTTGGGGAAGCCCAGTGAGGTCTGTAATCAAATTTGGTTTATTATGTCTTTAAAATATGCGATCTAGTGGCAACCGGTTTCCTGAGAATCCACTGTCCGCATTCAGTGCAGTTTAAATGTGTGATTGTCTTTTCTGGAGGATTGAGGGACAGGGGGTGGGGGCCTGGGCTCTCCTTGTCTATTGCACCGCTTCTGTTTCACATTCACTGATGCTTGCTTGTATCGATTAGTCGGTCCAGTCATAGTGCATTTTGACATAGCACGCACCATATTTTGTTAGTGAGTTAAGAGGCCTGCATCTTTCATGTTCCTGCACATATCATTAAACATTAAAAACAGCATTAGTAAAGTGTAAATTTATATAGCGCATACTCAAAAAGATCTCTAATGCGCTTAAGTAAGTAATCACGGCATATTGTGACTAACTTCTAAATCTGCATGATTCTTACTTACTAATGTACTTGTACGAGTGGTTGAAACCTGTTAAAAAGGCAGAGCTAAGGAGCATAACCTGAGCCACAGAGCATCACCTGCCATATGTGGTCACACAGTATTATCTGCCACCTGGTGCAGATGAACTTACTCTGTCTTAACCCCAGGCAGGCCGGTACTCGATTTGCCTACCCCAGAAACATAGGCCTGATCTTAGTTGACCTGTTCTCGTATTAGTTGTTGATTTGCTGTATGCTTGTGTGTGACTGTATACTGCATTTTAGTTCTAGTTTCTCATTGTGTTATATTTAACGTGATTTATGTGAACAAACGAAATCAACATTTTACGCATTTACTCACTATTTGCATATATTTATAAACACAAAATAGAAGAGCAACAAAACTGGTTTAACTGTAAGCCATGCTATGGTCTGCCAACATCCTGACAGTAACTGTCTCGCTGTGCAGGATCCGTTTGGAGAGCGGAAAGGTGTCTTCGACTATGAGTCGATATTAACCCGCCTGGAGGCGTTGCGGGTCAAACTGGTGGACCAGATGGATAGCAAGATGGAAGCAGATGACGACGATTCAGCCGACTCAGAGCCGATGAGCGAGGAGAGTTAGAGGCTCCATGTTCATCGTTAACATTAAAGAGTGATATGGGGATGACGTAACATTTTCATCCCCATCCCACCCTCACGAAATTGTCCCCATCTCCACGTGTTTTGTTCCCATCCTTATAACTTTTCTATGAATGTGATCGCTGCTAATAGTCTGCGCATTTTACCACTCTTGGTTACTAACATACTGCAAGTTGATAACGTTTGACGACATAAGCACAAAATTATCCACATTCGGAAACATGCCGTAGTACTATTTAGTCAAACGTATTATTCCCACGTGTATTTTCGCAGCACTTACTACGGAAGAAAATTGTAATTGTCCTCTTTATTGCAGGTATACTGCAAATTCTATCCCCATTGCCACGGTATTACCACAGCTTATAAAGGTAAAGGTAAAGGTCATCAATTTGTATAGCGCATCGTCGCAAACACGCCTCTAATGCGCTTTCGTCACTAACCAGAGCTGCCTGCCGCATGGCCACCATGTGCAGCCTGCAGACACAGGCTGGCGCAGTGGCCGGCTAGGCAACCCCAGTCAGCTGTACCAAGATCCCCACCTTCCGTAACCCATATAAATGAGTTACTACTCATTTTACCGTCCCACGGAGGGTAGAAGGCTGAGTCGACCTTGCTGGCAGGCTTCGCACTGAGATGGTTTACCTGCCCGCAGGCAGTCACCCATCGCAGTACTAACCGGGCCCGGCGTAGAGTAACTTCGTTTTAGCCGAAACGCGTTACCAACTACGCCACGCCACCAGTCTCCGTTCATTTATTGTCAGTGTTGTCCCCATTACCGCAGTATTACTACTGTTGCCATCCCCATGTCACTCTTTTTGACATCTCGACTTTGTATACTGTTTCTCCATCTGACATCTTCTAGCAACCGACTGCGATTTCTGTAATTATTGTCATTGTGTACATCTTGCTATTTGGATACACTCGCTCGTCGGCTTAAGTTCTTTGTTCATTTATTTTTTGTACAAGGTGATTTCTGAAATAATAATTTGGTAATAATAATTATCTTGCTTACATAGTCTCGGTATATCAGAAAGACCTCAGACTAGCAACTGGTGGACAGTTACAGCCTTGCGTAAGAATTACGAAGCTGAAATGGATGTAGTTGAAACTGTGACGTCAGTTGCAGTTTAAGCGGTGTGTTTATGCCTCGTGGCAGATTCAGTGGGACATTAAGCTGTCATCGTGTATTTTTACTGCTGCCCTTCTTTGTGCATCAAACTCTATTTAGCATCCAGGAATTTCTTTTTGTTTTGCACGTTGACATGGAACGCCGAATAGTTCTCAAACTGTGCCTGCGTTGGAATTTTTTATGGTTTGAATAAAAAAAGAGGCATTTTCACTCCTCGCGTGCTACGTTCCTAACGTAGCGAAGAGGAGTATATGAGATCAGTGTAATATTGAGGACCGACCAACGGCCGACATCTGTTCCTGGAATTAAGAGCCTTCCTGGAAGAACTTCAAACGGCCATATCTCCATAACGGTGCCAGATAGACGCGTGGTCACAATGGACCACTCATAGGAAATCAACCACCGCGACTAGAATGGTCATGTGACCGATGAAGTCACTTGACCCCAGAGGTCAAGGTTGTAACCCCATTATCTTTGAGGTGCCATATTTTTATAACGGTGCCAGATAGATGGGGAGACAATTTCCAATAACGACTTCGACAACAGTCACTATTAATATAATATTAGTCCGGTCTCAAATTGATGCTGGGTCTCTAATACAACTTGAAAGGAACGAAAAAGCACTTAAAAGAACACAGGAGAAAATAATGCACGTGAAGAGTACATTAGATTGCTCACAATCTAATAATATTTCTTGTTCTTTTTGTCTTCATTGGTAAATACCAAGATATTTGTGTGATAGTGGGTAAGCGTGCTGTCAAAACTTGAGCCGACCAAACACTCCTACGCTTGCATAGTTTGCAGTGCACTGTCAGTTTTGGTGCTAATGGCCATAAAGTTTTCTACCGTGGATACGTTTATGTTATAGTAGAACCGAAATTTTGCCATGTATTAGTCCGCCCGGTACCGATAGCTTGCGGAGCGGACTTAAGTTTTACTGCAGATGTTTTATTTATTTTTTTCAACGCAAGATCTTTGAGATGCGTGGGCCGAACGGCGTAAAATTTTGCACGGTGGTCAGTACTAGGCCCAATTTTATAATGCCGGTCCAAAATTTCGGGGGGCCTTCCCCAAAAAAATTTTAGGGGTCAAAAACATGCAAAATTTAGCCAAATTTTGGGCGACTTTGAAGTTCGGCGGCAAATATCTCCAGAACGGATGAAGATATTCAAAATCGGACAAATATTTTATCTACAGTAATTCTTCCTGCGTTAGGCAAAACAAGTCCAGTGAAGTTTGGTCCAGTAACCTTGGAGATCTCGATGTGAAATCATACCCACCTAAAGCGCATTTTTCGGAAAAGCATATTTCGACCCTTAGAGGTGCTGCGCCCCCAAATTTTTACACACGCTAGAGAATGACCAAATCTTACTAGCACACCCTGCACCAGAGATGCAGGCCTTTTGTCCACTAAGACCAGAGATTACGCAGCTTATGTTTACCCACCCTAAGTCAATAGTGCGCATTTTGCATATGCTAATGCATTTGTGTGTGGGCCATGTGACTTTGCTACCGGGGGAATTTCACCTCTGAATTTTTCCCCAGTTGGACTTAGGGCGCCGGGCGGACTCACGTTGGGCTTTGCCGCAAATTTCTAGTTTTTTTGATAACTAGGCATGGCATACAGTTTTAAGAATTCCATTTGGCCATGTTTTTTTATCTCTGTGCCAAAAGAAATCTATATTTTTGCCAAAGTTAGACATGGCAAAACTAGATGCTTTTTTATGTGGACACATTGCAGTAGAAAATGAAAGGGACAGCAATGATTGGGGAAATGTGGGAAGTATTTTGACCAAATGTTTACTACTGATGAAGTTTATTCAGTTGGTTATTGTGTAATGTTGAATAACAATGCTGTAGGTTCAAACACTGGAACATGTTACACTATCTCTACATATTGCAGCATTTGAACTGTAACATTGTGGAGGCAGCGTGGCTACTGCATTTCACTGGGCAGTTTAAAAATTTGGTACTTCTGCTTTTCTAATCAGTTGTCACGTGCTGCGTATGAATCGTGGGGCAAGTGGATCCGGGTTTGTTGGCGAACTACAAAGCCGTGTCCCTAACAGGAAAAGTATCTTCTTCAAAGGAGTTGACACCTCAGCTTATTAAGCCGTTTATCTGTAGCCCCAGAACCTCTGATCTGAGCTTCTTGATCTCTCTCCATTGCTTAGCATTGTGAGGATTAATAGGCACCTCATCTGAGAACTTCGTTTGATGGGCACTTTACAAATTTAATAATTGTGTGATCCATTTTAAGTCTCTGCAAGTGATAGCAGTGCACATTTTGTTTGTTATAATTTCAGCTGCAGGCCAAAGCAGATTTTGGTGTCTGGAAAAAAATTGATCCGCTTATTAGAAACACCTGAATTTGGTTATTTTTTCACCGAGGTGCAGCAATGTTTCTGTTGCAACTAACGTGTCGCTGATATAGTCGTTATCTTGTGACATGCTAAGGCCTAAAGAAAACTGTGCTTTCGATTGCTGTCTATCTTTAGAAAGAAACCTGCATCCCGAAAATTTTTATTGGACCTTCAGAAATAGCACTGCAGTTTTTAGTATGTTTTCAAAGTTTTACTCATAGTTTAAGTCTGAAATGATGAAGTAACTTTGCTTGAGTTATCGTGAGTACTATTTAGTGTCAGTTTGTTCGCTATGAGTTATTGGGAAATATTACATGACACATCATGATATAAAAATAGATAATAAGTAGAAGGAGCTCGTGAGAGTGCATATTTCCGCCAAGCGAAATGATTTAAACGTTACTACTGTAAAATGTAGAAGTTTTCACAGGAGGGCGCCACTGTTCCTGCCGGTTGTGTATGACATGTGGAGATGATGAGTCATTGTGTACACACACACACACACCCACAGACGGACAGAATGACAAATCTCTTAATCTCCTCCAATGTTCACTACATTCACCTTGAAGATAGTAATAAATTTTCCTTCGTCCCCGTCCCTACTTTTTGCCAGATGCAACTGGAAAGACAAGTTTTTTCTTTAGGCCTGACTGCGTGTTGAGTAATAATGCTGTATTGATTGATGTAACAGCACAACGACGGCTTGTAGATGTGCATATTAGTTGTATACGTGAGCCGGCTGTCGTACTTTGTTTTTTGTGACTCGGATATTTTGATGTGTACATAACGATGCTTACAGCAGAACTTTGTGTTTTTAGTGCTGTTGTGGTGTCGCGTCGTTTTTGAGTATTTACTCGATCGTCGCAGTCTTTTGCTACAGTTTGATGCTATACCTAGAAATTGTAAAGTTCTAGGTAATTTGTATACAACCGTATTGTCAAATTCTAGCTAATTTGTATACAATCATTTTGTCGATTGAATATTATTTTCATGTCATATTTTGACTTCTTTACTGGAAATAAATCTGTCTGTTGCCCATATGCATCTTCACCATATTACCGTTGCTGTCTTCATTTCTTGTCAGCCAAGATGTAAAATCCCTCTTCCATTTTGTGGAGTATTTTAGTAACATTTCCTAGTTACACTAAAACACCAAGCTGTGGTTAGTTGCCCACTTCCTACAGTAGTCACATGGCCATGACTGAGCTTCATCGTGCATTCAGTATGCACTGGTCTGCAGAGTAATGAAGATTGAAAATGGTTCATATTATATACACTATTAGGAATGGAGCCAGTTTATTGAAAGTAAAATGTGTTGGGAACAGGGATAGAAGTGGAACGGTATGGACCAGTAAAAAGGCATACTGGTATGCTTTGGAGGCCGTTTTCTGAGAATTAGGCAACTGGTTGCAAATGTTTGCATCGATCAGTGGTTGAAATAGCGTTAGCTTTAGGGGAGAAAGACAAAACTACAATACCGGCACACTGCACTTATTTTTTTCCCACTTCGATCCCTGGTTGGAAAAGCCCTTTTGAAATCTACGTTTAACGCATATGGTGTTGTACTGATATGTCTAGCAATTTCACCACAATTCGCTCTTGAAATGTGTGACAATCCAAAATCGCCAAAAAATTCAATAAAATAAAAAACCCTATTTTGAGCCTAGGGAAGGCTGACTGTACACCGATGTGGTCTCGGTCAAGACGTCTCGGTCTCGAGACCTACTAATGTCTCGCATCGGTCTCATGCAGTTTTCAGTTTGTGTTCAAAGTTTTACTCTTTAGCGTCAATGAATATGTAAAAGCGTGTGAGGCCATAAGTTTCATACCACACAACTGCAACAGTTTTAATTTATATCCATTTAATGAAATGAATGTAATGCTCACCGTAAAAGTGAAAAACAATGCATTAACAAGAGCAAAATCAGCACATACAAAGTGCCTCGTTTATCTAACACATTCTGCTGATCTGATCTATAAGTGCAAGAACAGTGCACTTGGTCTTACACATGATGATTAAGCTCCAAAGGATTTCGTTTTTGACGAAAAACTGATGAAATGACGAAAACTGGCGGTCGTGATGAAAATGTTGATTTTTGATGAAGTTTACCAAAATGCACGTAAATTGTGTAACATAATGCACCTAACAAATACAAATATGCTAATGAAATACTTCACTTTTAGACTAGCATCAAGCACCATAATACCGAGACACTATGTGAACATATGTGCACAATACTACAATGACATGAATGACCGGTTTAAACAAAAACCAAATTAAGTACTACAAACAACAAGTCTTCTTGGCTATAGCTGTGAAAACCACACTAGTCAATAACTGCACAATTCATGTCTGACGAGATGAAAATAAAAACTGCATTCGCTATTAAGCACCATATACTATACTGCACAAATACAGCTTAAGCACTGTAACTATGGCAATCTTCGTTAATGCATATACAGCATATGGCAAGCATATGCACCAAAGTCAGTACAGCATCGGACAACAGGCATAAGGCACAAGACAATATATATGAAGAAATCAATACAAAACGTCCAATACTGTGCAAACAAAATCTGCAGACACAACAAAAACTGACTAGAAAAACTGCACTAGAAATATACTTTTATCACACTAATCCTATGATGTCATATTAATAATAGTACCATATTATATTATAGCTAGAAAAGCAGTCATAGCCCGCAGGTACCTCCGCCAAGGCAAAGCTATTCGCCAGGTGGCGTCACCATCTTCACTTTGCCAGCGGTTCCCTTATGCTCCCTTTAACACAATGGTAACGAAAATTTCAAAGTGATCCAGAATCCAGGATTCCTGATGGATCACGCCCAAAACTGAATCACTGGTAGCTTATGCCATGCCCGATATACCCTCAAAATTTCAGAAAGATCCGTCCATAACTTTTCGAGTTATCTTGCTCACACACAGACAGACAAACAAAGTCCGACAAAAACATAACCTCCTTGGCGGAGGTAATTATTGCACTCATAATATCATCTGTCTATGCCGTCTTACAACAAATTAAATCACATATATCATTCATAGCAATACCATCAACTACTTTCAGTTGACAAATCCGAAACACACTTCTTATAGTTGTAACCCTCCTCTATTCATGTTCTCTTAAGTCTGTCTCTAAGCCAAGTAAGCATCCGCTTCATAAACCATCAATTACTTCACCTAATCATTCCTATCCCTTTTAGAACATAAGCACATAAATGCTGCACATTTTCGCCATCGCATGCAGTAAAGTGTCTCTAGCTGCCAATCGAATGACATTAACAAATCCAGAAACCAAAGCTAAAGAGCGAAAACAGTGAAAAAACATGCACCGGTATAAGCTAAATAGAAAATGCCTCATTATCAATTTATCATGCACTCTCTTGTGCTGAAATTCAGATAAATATGAGTAGGCCCAAAGCAACGATTCAGAAATAATTTACAGTTATCAGCAAAACTGGTGAATCGAATTGAACAGTGCGAAAATGGGCAGGTTTTAAGCTCATTGAAAATAGCACACTACAATCCCAAGCAACTTGCATCTCGATCAACAGCAAAACTATGAAATACAATGCCATTGCTAAGCATGTTCAACTGCAGTGTGCACAACAAATTGTGCACAATTTCCTTAAACCAGCAGTGGAAAAACAGCAAAAAGCAGGCAGATGGATGACTAGTTGTCAACACGAACACTGCCATTGACCGATCAGCCAGATTCACGCTGTTACACCAAAACAACCACAAAAACCATTTATTGCAACTGCATCTGAGTTTGGTTTAAACTGTCATTTTCTACAGTTATTCAAAATTAGGCTGGGTCGCTGGCAGTGGCAACTCGAAGAAGGAGGTGTTTTGTCGCACCCACGTTCCCAAGCTGAGTGCGACCAGTATTGGTGGAGATGCCGTCGGTATCCGAACGGCGCTGGATGCTCAGAAACAAGCCAGAAACTAACAATCCTTACCAACTTGAATTCAACATTAAGATGCAAATACTGTTATGGCCTCAACTGAAGTCACGTTTGTCTTGAATATCAAAATTCATAAATATACAAGTACAGTCCCTTAGCTTAGAGGCAATAACCAATGTATTACTGTATCTTTACTACTGTGGGTTTATAAACTGTTCTTTTAAATAATAATCAGATTTGTATAATGCTGCTAGGTCGAGATTTCAAATCTATGCACATACTAGTTACATCAGTGACTGAATAGATAAATAAAAATGTGAGAATGTATTATTAGTAACAATACTTTAATATTCCTTCAAAAACAAGAATTAACGAAAAGTAGAACAAAATGTTCTGGCACAAACACACTACACCTCAGCAATTCTCAGGCTTGAAAACTGGAATGCCACATCAGATGCTGAACAAAGCTAACATCAGCCTGACTGCAGAGAACAAGTAATTTGAGCAAAGTTCATGAGATGTGCGACAACCTTAACAGTTGCTGTTTGCAGGTAGTCCAGGTCTATCTAAAGCCATGTCGGTGCAATTCACTTATGAAATGTGCACCACAGCCAAAAACTGCAAAAAAGCACTAAAACCACCTATTTTGGAAGTTCAAGGTCATTCAAAATCATCGATGTTGACACCGTTCAAAAGCTCGTCACCAGTGCTTGTTATGATAAGCGGTATGTCTGCATCCATCTGCAACTGTTTTCACTCTAAAGCGGTAAAATAACCACTTTTTAGAGGTGTAGCCATTTTTGACGCCCGACTGCGCCTCCTTGAAGCTAGTGGGTCGTGAGTTGGACAGCTAAAATCTACGTTCAGTTGAAATGTACACTGCAGCCAAAAATTGACCAAAACCCCTCAAGGTCGTCCGAGGTCATCGATGTTGACAAATCTAAAAAGCATGTCACCAGTGCTTGTTATGATATGCAGCAAGTCTGTACAGGTCTATCTACAACCATTTTCACACTGTAAGGACCAATAATGGCAAAATAACGTCTTTTAGGGGGTACCCCACTTTGATGCCCTTGTTCGAAGGGAACCCCATCACCCAGGGACACGAAATTTTGTCACCTCGGTGCAGCCCAGAGTGAAGATTTTGTGATTCTAGGTGTCGCCGTTTTGATACAGTGCCAGGGTGTGATGAACGGACAGTGAGACAAACGAACAGACACCTCGACGATGGCTAAGACACGCAAGCATTACATGCTGTCGCACGTAAATAGCAAAACAAAAAGCCCAGCTGTTTTTTGATCGACTGAGAGTGAGCCAACCTTACCGTATATCCAAAGGCCAGCATCCGACTTCTGTTCACGGAAAGAAAGCAATTTCCAAGAGTACAGTTCCATATATGCTGTGGCGATTCTTCCTAAAACTCTCAAACGTCTTACCACACTGACTTGTTGAGTCAATCACTCTACTTCTCAGCAACAGATGGTTCCGTGTTCATATGGGCAATAAACGCAGTTCTTGGAAACATCAGAAGAATAATCTCCCTCAAGGATCAGTTTTGTCTCTGCCTCTTTAGTGTTTATATGAATGACCTACCTTCAACTTGTTCTCACAAATTCATCTATGCTGATGATATTTGTCTGGCTACCCAAGACTGCACCTTCACGGCTCTTGAAGACACACTCAGTGAAGATCTGGACAAAGTTGCAGTATTTCTCAGGAAATGGCGTCTTCAACCGAGTGTACCGAAAACATTGTCCTGTGTTTTTCATCTCCACAATGCAACGGCTTCGCTTCGCAAGCCATAAGTGTCAGGGTTCCCACTGGTCCTGAAAAGTCCTGAAATTGGACATGGGTGCTGAAAAAGTCACGAAAAAGTCCTGATTTTTGCTAGTGTTATCCTGAAAAACCAAGATACTAAATCTGTAATTTTTATGCGCGAAAGCAGCTACTGCTTTCAGCGCATCTTAGCCATCGCAATTCTGTCCGTCCGTCCGTCTGTCCATCCGTCACACGGGTGGATCAGTCAAAAACGGCGCAAGCTAGGATCACCAAATCTTCACCGTCGGGTGCGTGGAAGACTCTAGTTTCAGGAACCGTAAAGCTTTTCCATAAATTCGAAGGGTGTCACCCTGAACAAGGGCGCTAAATGAGAGGGGGCGGGCAAAATTTGCGATTTTTTGGCCAACAAGTCACTGCATCTCAGTAAAGGTGAGAGATAGAGCCTAGGTTACTATTAATCACTAATAGGAAGTCGTACACTGGCTCTCGATTGGCACCGAATTCAATGACCTTGAATAACCTTAAACGCCAAAATAGGGGGTTTTATGGATTTTTTGGCGATGTTGAGCTGTGACACAAGTCTATATCATTCACAAGGTGGCGCCACGCTATTATCGTTATGCGATCCAGATACAGAATTTGGTATTTGTATATTAACTTTGCGTGAACCGAAACTGCTATAGGCTTTCACGTGTCTCGTGAGCATTAGCTCAAATTTCTTGTTTTCCAGTAACATTTGTGCTTAATTACTGGAATTGTTTTTATATAAATATTATGTCCCTGATTGACATACATCATTAATCTGTCAGGTAATACTTCAAGTATCGTGTTTTCTCACTGAAATAACTCAGGTGCTTGTAGTTTAGCTAAGTGCATTGATGGTTTTTTCTTGTTTTATGGTGCTGAAAAAGTCCTGACAAAGAGCTGAATTTCGATTCTGTCATTTGAGTGGGAACCCTGAAGTGTGCAACTCAATGGCCAACATGTCAGACACGAACCCAATCCAATCTGCCTGGGAGTTACCTTGGATTAGACTCTGTCTTACCATGCACACTTAAAAAGTCTGCAGCCAAAGTTAACACTCTGCTCAGGTTGCTGGCTGGATCATTATGGAGAGCGTCTGCTACAACCCTAAGAACGTCAGATTTGGCTCTCTGCTACTCCACTGCAGAATACTGTGCCCCAGTCTGCACCAGATCACCTTACACCAGCTGAATGAATCTATGTGCATTGTCTCTGAAGCTCTGCACCCAACACCTATTCCGTGGTTGCCAGTCCTCAGCCACATCACTCCCCCTGACATTCGGCGAATGGCAACAACAAATCAACTTCTCAGTAAGATCAGGTCCTCAACCATCACTCTGCCCCTGATATCAGACATCGAGTCCCATCCTGAAGTCTGCCTCACATCAAGACCAGAGATGTACTGATCCTGAAATTTTTTTGGGTCTGTGTCAGTCCGCAGAATTTGACCAAGGATCCACTGTCAGTCTGCGTCCGCAACGGGAGAGAAATGTTGGATCCACGTCAGTCCGCATCCGCACTGAATAGGCTAGTAATTCAGCACACATGGGTGATTGGCTGCAGGCAACAACTTTACATTCAAAAATGGGGCCAAACTGCTGCCAATAGAGACATGATTACTACTGATAGCCTATAGGAAATCACCATCGCCCTATCCAACGGTTCCATCACCAAATCCCTATGACATACCACTTAGCCACAATACATGCATTACACGGAGAGACAGACAGATGACACATCGTACCAAAGAATCAACTCGACCTGATGGTTGACCAAAAACTATGTCTGGCAGCTTGAGCACACTTGTTAGTTTAACACACCTGGACGGGCATCACGATGTGTTGCTGACATATAGTCAGGAAGACACTGAATGCCGTTCTCTTGATTGTTACATACACTGTAACGACAAAGTACACAAAATCTGTCAATGTCAAAATGTATTTAAATGTATAACTGATCATTCTGATATGCCAACTGTGCACAGAAATAAGTAAAGCGATAAAAAGTGGTACAAAATGCACAACGACACAAGCATTTAATACCACAACTAAATTTTGCCAAATAAGTGTTGTTACCTGTGTTAAAGGAGAAATAAAGCAAAAGTAAACAGACAAAAAATATGTGAAATACTCATAAAACAATACTTAATTAGGCACAAAATATGGCACTCATATACTGCATGCATGTAAATGACATCAAATATAAAATGCCTGCACTTCTATCTTTAACAGCACGCTGTATAAGTATTTTTAAATGTACCCATTGTACGGAGAAAAACTTCAAATGCTAAAAATGTACAACTCAACAGCACTGTCATCCGAAATCAGAGTGAGTGAGTAGGGTTTTACGTCCCGCCCGACACAGTATAGGACATTTCGGGGATGGCCTTTCCAGGCAAAATGCACGTACATGTAATAACGAAACAAAAAGTTTAACCTTTACACAAAGTTTAACCTTTATGAGACATAAAACCTAAAAACAACCAAAACCTAAAACTGTAAGAACTGCCAATCCAAAGTGTGCATATGTAACTATCAGTAATGGCAGTTCTAATAATCTTCCCTCATATGCTCCAGACAGTCATCAATGTCAGAATGCCGTCTACTGGAGGACGAGGGGTGTCCGAAATCAAAACTTCCCATAATTTTGCATTTGAATCCAGTACAACACAGCTTCTGACTGGCTAATTTTCTATATCACATGGGTTATAAAAGGTCCCCCAACATCTTCACATGGAAACCCTAAAGTGTGCTGACCGTGACAGGCCTCATTCCATTAACAATGCTAAATCCGAGTTCCAATTCACTGTGCAACACAGCAAACAAATTAAACTAAGTAAGCCAGGCCAACCTGCCGATAGCCAGAAGTCTCTGGTGGTCAGGTGAACAATTGTCGTTGCCATTCTCACAGTTCTCCAAATCAACAGAACTTTGACCACCTTGTTGGGCCTCTTCTTTCATCTATAAACACGTTTTATTTCTCATCAAATTAACACAGTCATCAAACTAGAAAGCAGTCAGAGACCGCAGACCTCCGCCAGCACCATGTTGTTTGCCAGGTGACAGCACCATATTCGGTTTGACAGCGGTTTCCCTTATGCCCCATTGAAAGCAATGTTAACGAAAATTTCAAAGTGATCCAGAATCCAGGATTCCTTCCGGATCACCCCCAAAATTAAATTACTTGTAGTTTTTGCCATTGCCAGAAAAATTTCAGAAAGATTCGTCCATAACTTTTTGAGTTATCTTGCTAACACACAGACAAACAAACAAACTCTGGCAAAAACATAACCTCCTTGGCGGAAGTAACTATAGCTAAATGACAGGTAACAGAACATCTGTGGCCACGTACAGCAGAGCTGTTTCTTGTAGCAGTTATTTTGTTTATAGTCAGAGCAGCACTGACTATTTACAACTAGCAAATGTTTTCTGCTAACTGGACCCACACACCCATTGTTTCAATTGTCACGGTACTGGTTTCGCCAAATAACCCCTGATCCCTTTATGCACCCTCTAAAAACAGATCACACCTTTTCATACCTGCTGTTCTAAATAACAAGTCCTTCATTTATCCCTTCCAGTTGTTAGGCCACATGTATACAGTAATGGGATGCTTTATCTTTATTCTGTTTTTTTTATTTCTGTTTTTTATTTTCCACTTCATCTCTGAAACCAAACAGTGGAGCAAAACCAAAATTAGAGGGAAAACGGCCCTCATATGGAAGGAAGTGATGTCAAATTTAATTGAGATCCATTGAGGAGTTTTTGGCGAGACACATTTTACCACATTTATAATCAGCAACTTGACGAATCAGCAGCTGTGGGCCCTGCCCACAATTTCTAGTTCTTTAGTGGAAAGGTCTTTACATTCAAAGTACGATGCATGTTGACAGTCCAAACCATAGCAATCTACACTCTTAGAACTTGCCGTGCTGACTGGGGAGTGAGTGAGCAGGGTTTAACATCCCACCCGACACAGTATAGGTCATTTCGGGGATGGCCTTAGCAGGCAAAATTGCACATACACATAATAACGAAACAAAAAGTTTAACCTTTACAGAAATTTTAACTTTTATAAAACACGAAACACAAAAAAAAACAACAGAAACACAAAACTGTAAGAACTAATGATTATAATTGTGCATATGTACCGAAAATGACGGTTCTAATAATCTTCCCTGTTATCCTCTAGACAGTCATCAATCTCATAATGCTGTCTATTGGAGGACAGGGGGCTCGTGCTGACTAGCTAAAATCCTAACAGATGTATGCTTTTCCAGATGAACGACAACTGCTACCAATAAAACCAATATCATATAAGCAATATATCCTGCTAACCAAATAAGCATTTTCAAGCTCGACTTTCACAACAACCAAAGGGTGAAACTAATGTGATAGACAAGCAACCCATATACCTCAAACTTGCGTAATTTTGCCGTCAGAACTTCCATCTGCTGGCAAGTTGTTGCCAGTTTCTCGGCGAGCTTCATGTTCATTTCGAGTGTTTTGTTGAACCGTTCTTCCAACGTCAACATCGACTCCGAGGAGCTGGTAAAACGACAGTCAGCAGCCGAGAGACACTGGTTGATATCACTTGCTGACTGCGGTCTTCTGACTGGCTTCCGACGATGCAGCTTACCATAGGATGGCGGCTTACACATCGAAGGTTGACCATTCTCCTGACCAGAAAGCAAATGATGACCGGAACCTTCAGCAGACCCAGTCATGAAATCCTGACCAGAGGATCTCACATCCACACGCGAGGAGCTAACACGAAAATCGTGTGGAAAATCCCGGTCTTTCGGACTCTCACAATCCAGAGATATACTACCAGTTCTTAATGGTGATGCTTTGCTCATTTTGGCTGCAGTGCCAAATGTACGGCCATCAAACACTTCCTGTATGATGCCTGGCTCCATCTGTCCAACGGCAGCTACAGTTCTGTGTAAGCCGGTTCTCTGTCTGCGCTCTAACTTGGGCGAGCTGCCGACCTGGCTGGAACTGCTGCTGTGCGATGTTCCTGAACCTCTCTGAGTGCCCTGCATGCAACAACATACATTGCAGATATTCTACAGATTTGCTACACAGAAAGATGGACACATTCCATATATTCACTATTCCTTATATTTGCTCTTTATTGGCTGTCACTTTATCAGATGGTTTCAAGACTAGATAATCATTTGACGTAAGTATACTATCAAGTCTACAGTAGGTCAAATTAGTTTGTTGAGTTACTCATACTCAGTGACAGCAACATATGTTGTCTGGTATGAGTAAGTTCAAATGTTATACACGATAGTCATTTCATGACATTATAAATAGCAAGTCTGCACTTTTTTAATTTTGCCTGTCACTGTCCATAATATCCTTCTGTTTTGCTGTTTTCTGCTGGATATGCAGAATAAACTTCATCATTATCTCTAATTAAATTCTGTAGCAAAATAAAATCACAACATTTGTAATAAAAAAGACATCAATAGGAAAAATAAAACCAAACTTCTGTTTGTAACTAAAAAAATAAATCAGCAGTGATAATGACATAGTTTTTGTGTCTTGTAACTAAGAAGTGTGTTCTCACATACAGATTAAACAAGAAAAACAACGCACCTGCAGTAGCTCGTTAAAAACTTGCAGGTGAGCAGGATCCATGAATGAGCCTCTGTCAGACGTGTATGACTGCACTGATGTTGGTGTCGAGCTAAATGAATGCTGCGAAGAGCTGCGTAACTCCTGAACTTCACGTTTCAAACGTGCCACTCTCTTCTCCAATCTGTTGAAAATGTACCAGATTTATATTATGCCGAAATGCCAAAATAACTCAAAAATGGCTTTCAAAAACTGCTTGCAGGAGCATGCTCTACACTGATAAAGAAAAAAACAATTCTTTGAAATATTATAATAAGTGTAACATCCCTGTGACTACTATTATTGGCAAAAACAAAATAATACAACCACTAATACCACAATGACTATCATAAGTGAATACACTACTACTACTACTACTACTCTAGGTGTCTAGTTTTGCTGCCATAGTTATTTTTCCACATCTCCAAAAACAGCAGTGGTGAAACAGAACTTTCAATGACAATATAATACAAAAAAAATCCATAATTTCCAAGGTATATAATCCATTTCTACATTATGGGCTGTAAATGTCTTTGACAAGCAACAGTAGACACCTGCAATGATCTACCTTCGTTTGGAGCGCATCAGAGAAGCGACATCCGCACAGAGAGGTACAATTCCTTTGCGTGTACTGTTCACAACGAATGCAACAGCACATGCAGCAATCTCCTTGTCCTCCACCAAATCTTTGAGTTCATCTGACTGTGGACCTGCAAATCAACAGCAAGTACAGTGGGCGACTTCACTTTTTGACTTAGATTTTCGCTGAGACTTTCGCTGAGCCTAAACTTCGGTCTAAGTACCTACTTAAGTCAAAAAGTGAAGTGATTTCGCTAAGCGAAAAAATGGCGACTAACACAGATAGTTTAGTAAATTAAGACAGTCTGGTACCAAAAATAAACGCTGTAATGGCTACACAATGACGTAAGACGTTAAGTAATTACGTCATTTGCGTGCGCGGCGCAATTAAATAAGCAAGTCTAAGCGTAACTGGTTGACTTATTTCCTGTTAGGTTTACCCGTTCTCAACCATTTTTAATCGTTTAGTTGAACTTTGGTCTAAGTACAGACTTAAGCGTTCAGCTTTAGCTTTGGCTTAGCGAGAAGACTCAGCGAAAGTCTAAGTCAAAAAGTGAAGTCGCCCAGTGTCTGTAGCTACCAGTTAAATAACTGATTCCAGAGAAAACTGTGATCTCAATCGTCAGTCGCCTAGCAGCATTTATTGCGTTGCTATGGTGCGATAAACCGGACATCTAGCGTGCATGACTTGCATAAATGCTTCTAGTACAAGATTCTAATACAAGTTTCTGTTACGGAGAACTTAGTTCGTTTGTCATGTCCTCTACGTAGCAGCCTATAAGACGAGATTGACTTCCCTAATGTCAAACTATTACTAACCCAGATGTAGCCTTGAGATCGAAACGTCCTCCGTGTCCCAAATACAAGAACTGTTTGTGTTGTCGCTGGCAACATGACCTGCGTCTGAATTCCCGTCAGTTTTCAATTTGCACGACGAACACACCATATTATTAACAGATCCATTAAAATCACTAACGGCGGCCATGTTGTTGTTGTTGTGATGAAGTTTCGACACTGTGTCATCGTCATTGACACAGACAGCAGGTCCGTGCCCATTAAATAAGTAAATATAACGTACATTAAACATGGGGCTGTATTGCCACAGAAATGTCAGTCCGTCTGTTAGTCCGTCTGTCCATATGTCCGGTGTAACGTTTATGGTCTGTGATCAATATGCAGATTGGGCTACTTTAATTTTTATTCTTGCGCTACAGCCACGCTATTGGCGTGCGTCTATGGCACGAGTTGTCGTGTGTCCGTCTGTCTGTCTGTCTCTCCGTAACGGACGTATAGTGGCTATAAGCGTTGGATCGTATGAGAAAACTTGTTACACAAATAATAATAATCTTTTTGTCGAGACTCTACTTACAAAATTTGAGGGATGCAGTGTAAGGGAAACATATCTAAGTTTGGGGTTGAATGGAAGGGGTAGAAAAAATGTGCGTAATTCTCAACGGAAAACTGGCCATATCTCAGTAGGGCCAAGGTTACTATTAATCACTAATGGGAAGTAGCAAACCTCTTTTTAGACAATATAGAGATCTTTGACCTTAGATGATTTTGAAAGTCAGTGCAATAGGAAGTGTAGGCTGTAGCGCGTATTCCTATAGCGACAGCTGGGCTTTTTTGTTACTCGATTATTTAGCCCACTATCAGTGACAAATTCAAAATTGTGAATTTGGAAAAGCTTGAGCGTCTTTTTTCACAGCATGGTCTGGGACGGAGCCTCAGTCAAAATCGAATTTCGTGCTTTAATTAGGCCTATAACCTTATCTTAAAATATGCGATCTGATGGCAACAATTGTAACTAGAAAAGCACTCGGAGAGCGCAGACCTCCGCCAAGCATATTGATTCGACACAACATTGTAGTCCCATTTAAAGCAATGTTAACGAAAATTTCAAAGTGATCTAGAATCCAGTATTTCTTCCGGATCACGTAACCCCAGAATTGAATCACTTGTAGTTTTTGCCATTCCCGATATTCCTTGAAAATTTCAGAAAGATTCTTCCATAACTTTTTGAGTTATCTTGCTAACACACAGACAGACAAACAAACTCTGGCAAAAAAACATAACCTCCTTGGCGGAGGTAGTTATTTATAGGCCTGCTGAATCTTTGCGTTGTCTACGTTACTGCCCGTGTCACAGCTCTTCGCAATCCGACAAACACCGTACTTATCGATAAAATTTTCCAAAAACGCGCTACAGCTATGCGATAGGCGTTTTTGGCGTCGTTGTCATCTGTCTGTCTGTCTGTCGTCGTCTGACTGTAACGGATGTTACAGACTAGATTATGATACAGATTATGGCTAACCGTTAGGTCGTAAGGGACAAACTTTTTACACGAATAATTATTCGAATAATAATTATACTAATAGGCCTAACATAACTAATTATGTGCGTTTTCAACGGAAAACTGGCCATCCGAAAAACGGTAAAAGATGCGGCTAAGGTTACAATTAATCACTCATAGGAAACAGCATAGTGACTTTCAGTGACATAAAAATTATCTACTTTGGATGACCTTAAAGGTCGGTGCGCGCTATTGTGGCTAAACGGTGCGAGATAAGGCCTATCATAGGTTACTATTGACCAATAACAGGAAGTCGCATACACCCTTTCAGATAAAATGAAAATAATCGATCTTGAATGACCTTGAAGGTCAGTACTGCAGAAGGAACTGTATAGGATGTAGCGGTCTTCCCTAGCGACAGCTGGGCTTTCTTGTTTTAGCTGCTGACTGATTGGGCCTATTAATTAGGTCTAGGCTACTTACAGCAGGCATAGGCATAGACCTATTTTTCGTTACAGTAGGCCTATTGCGTAAACTGTTAAAACATTTTCAATGCATATGTGAATTATAGCATAACATGGCAATGTCACAAGAATTAGAGTTGTACACTCCTGCAATGCATTTAATTTAATAACAAGCCACTACTAAATTATTAATAACTGTAGTGTTGACCCGTTGACCGATGTCGATAATGATTCTACGCAATTTAATTAATGCACAACGTACCTACGCTGCAACTGCAGCACATGACTGAAAAAAATAAACCAGGTAGACCTAATCTAAGGTAAACGAAAGTTACTTAGGCCCTATTGCAAGGAATTGAAAAAAAGTTTACAAAGTCAGGCCAAGGTATTCAAGATATTCAACCCAGGCTACCTACCGTTTGACAGTTAGAAAGAACGGCGTCTTACGTAGGCCTAAAAATCTCGTTAACAGGCCTACATTAATTTTGTAGTCGACTGCATGGAATGTCAGCTGACAAAAATCCGGCTCGGGCTTAATGCAACAACAAACCAGCACATGGGCCTATTGCATTTTGCTACAGTGCGTATAGGTTACATAAGTCTATGTAACATAACCGTATAGCCTATATTCTATACAGTTTATAATCACATACGACAGCGACAAGAAGCCAACAATTATCGACAAATCACACCGACACGCGCGCGCACACACACACTGAGAGAATGCACGCTGATCACATTTGCAACAGTTCCATCGAAGACGCACGCAACGAACTAGGCCTATATAGCTTACAAAAGTATAGCCGATCACGCAAACACAGTACAAACAAGTAATTTGAGCAAAGCTTACGTGACGCGCGACAGCAGCAGTTCTGAGCAGCAAGTGTACAGCGTGCAATAAAATAATAATGCGTATTGAAGGAGTATTCAAATTTGAGGCCTCCGTGCTGACGACGCCTTGAACCTAGGAGGTTGAAACCCAGATGGTACATGAAACATGTACGTTATATGGTAAAAAAAAATTCGTACGCAGGTTGTCCAGGTCTATCTCCAGCCATTTTTGCATAATTTACTCTTAAAATGTGCGCCGCAGCCGAAAATTGCAAAAAAGACTATAACCTTTTATTTTTTAGGTTTCAAGGTCATTTAAGGTCATTCAAGGTCAACGAGGGTGACAACATTCAAAAGCTCGTTACTGGTAATTGTTATGATAAGCATGCAGTATGTCTATGCCTATCTGCAACAGTTTTCACGCTAGACGAGCTAAAGCGGTAAAATAATCACTTTTTAAGGGGATACCCCTCTTTGATGCCGGCCTGCGCAGACCTCCTTGAATGGTCGAGACCTAGACTGCTAAAATCTGCGTTTATTGGTGAAAATTTCATACGCTAGTTGTCTTGGTCTGTTTCTAGCCATTTTGTCGCAATTCACTGTTAAAATGTTTCTCTGCAGCCAATAACTGCGAACAAAAATTCACTAAAATTCCTATTCTGGTGGTTCAAGGTTCTTCAAGCTCATCGATGTTGATAAATCTAAAAAGCCTGTCACCAGTGCTTGTTATGATAAGCTGCATGTTTATACTATCTGCAACCGTTTTCACACTATACGAGCCAATATTAGCCAATTTAGTCGGGGTACCCCTCTCTGACGCCCTCGTTCAAGGGAAACCTCCTCACCTAAGAGCACGAAATTTTGTCACGATAAACTAGAGTCCTTGGGACAGCACACGGTGAAGATTTCGTGATCCTAGCTTGCGTCCGTTTAACACAATATTGCAGTGTGACGGACAGACGAACGGACGAACATCTTGACGATGGCTAAGACACGCGAAGCATTCTGCTGTCGCGCTTAAAAATAACGCGTGACAATGCTCATTGGCCGCCGCCCTCCCTCGAAGGCGAGCAAAAACGACCTTCAGTCTGCAAGTAAACGCCAAACTATTGTGGCATGGTGCTATGTCGACAAATCTTCGTTATCGTACGTTGTCCGTGGAAAGTTTAAATGAGCCGTTATTTGCGTTGAATTGGACAATCGAGAAAACATTAACTTTGTCACGCACATCTTAAATTGCACTTACCTAATCGAGACATCGCCAATTTTCTGTCCCATTATTTCGTTATCACCATTAATTGGTCGACCTCGAAAACGCCTGCGACACTGCAAGAAACCTCCGCTTTTGTAAAATTATAGTCCAAAGCCTGTTCATAATTTTCTGCAGATCATCGGTAATTACTGTCCGTGCATTTTTGTATCAATAAACTAAATTCCTTAACTTTACAAAATGACATCGCAAAACAGTAACGAGTCGCGGCGAAATTTTTATTTCTTAGCAGTTCTCCATTACTGTAAGCCTCGTCCACGTCCATTGCATTTAATAAGTCCATTATGAGACGATAATGTGATATCATTAAAAACAAGAAATACGAGAAGAAAAGCCGACGGGTGAAATCGACGAGATAACCAGTCTGTGTAATATGGTTATAATAATTTCTAATCAATATCTAACAGCGCCTGGGGGTCAGAAGAGAGCCTACTGTGTAAAAGCGCGTACAGAGCAACGTATAGCAGAAGTGAACTAAACTGACATGATTCAGTTCTTGATGAACTGACCGATGAGCAAGCAGAAACGCATTACAGTAGGCACCGTCTAACGGTGCCGAGTGACCTACGTGACTACGCTCACGTACGCGTCAACCAATGACCAATAGGTTGGCCTTGTTTGCCCATTGGTCTGTTCGTCAACAACTAAGTCATGTCACTCAGTTCAGTTCAGTGCAGTTACGTCGCTCTGTACGCGCTTTAAAGCCTAAATTCCATTACGCCGACTTTCACCGAAACTTCCCCGCGAGGAAAGTCGTGGACACAAATCATGAAAGTCGGTAACGTGATTTGTGTCGCTGACTTTCATGATTTGTATCCGCGACAAGTCAGCGACTTTATCGGGAACTTGTCGCGGATTTTGTCGCAAAGTCGGCTTAATGGAATTTGGGCTTAAGCCGACAAATCGTAGTTGTTCTGCGCGCTATAACTGCACTCCGGGTGGCGCTACGTCCTCGTCGTCTGCTGCGGCTTCGTTGTCAATGAGAGCCGGTTCATCGTCAGAGCCGCGCCGCACGACGACCGCCGTCAGCGCGATGTAGACGCTTGAGTTGTCCCGGCG
>Ga0056128_1000940_pt1 | contig 30088 bp, 24 predicted proteins | sample WorMetLIZISLAND2_FD_71113 | JGI IMG/M metagenome (GOLD analysis project Ga0056128, IMG submission 71113) | Marine gutless worms symbiont microbial communities from Max Planck institute for Marine Microbiology, Germany - Olavius geniculatus... ... | reverse complement strand
GCGCAGGAGTAACATTGTTTCAAATATATGATTTACCAGAAAAAAATTAATATCAAATTCTTTGGAAGGAGGGGGGTTGTAGTCCCCTTCAGCATGACGCCCATGATGTGTGCGTATAAAGAATGTGTTTACCTTCTCGAGTATAAGGTCAATTTTATCGTCAGCGACAACATCAGGCTGAACAACGGCAACTGTGAACATCTTGTCGATTTGAACTGTGCAGAAACATGCATAAATACAAATACCAGTTATAAAAATACTAAGTCTTACTCAATAAAATCATCACAGAAAAAAAACAACAAAAAGATCAGCTGTCGCTAAGATAGCCGACCGTACTGGTTGTTGGTGACCTGCAAGGTTATCCAAGGTCAATAATTTTCACGTGATCTGAAAGGGCGTATGCCACTTCCTATTAATGATTAATAGTAACCTTGTCCCTATCTCTCATCGTTTCTGAAATACGACCACATATAGACTTAAACGTTCCATTGAAAATTGCACAGCAGAGGGAGACAGCCTATATGAAGTTGCCGGCGCCCTATCTGACGACAACATCGCCGACCCCTACGACTTACCGTTTAGCCACAATACTGCACCACTGACATACAATAATGCATTATGATATTTCAAGGTCATCCAAGGTACATGATTTTTATGTCATTTGAAAACCAATATGCGACTTCCTATTAATGATCAATAGCAACCTAGGCCCTATCTTGCACCGTTTAGCCACAATCCATCCGTGACAGACAAACGACGACAGACGGACGGACGACAACCATACTATAAGCTTGATTGTTACTTAAGTACGGTCTGCTAAAAACAGCAATAATTACAGCAATAATAATCGTAAAAAGAATAAAACTGCACTACCAGTATATATTTTCAATCATTATTGTAATGCACTTAACAGAAACAACAAATTCCCAAAAAGACGTGCCACCAAACAAGAAAAAACTGTAAATTGCATTCTCGAACTCTGCAGAAAATTTTTCAGTTAAATCTTGCAAGAGTTTCTGAGTTGGCATTGTTAGCAAATGACATGAACAACGAGCAGTTGAATCTGGCATATTGTGCACATCGGCAGTGCTTCTTACTCATTTAAGTGCAACATGATTTGGCCCAGAGTGCATAGTGCATAATCTACTTTCAGTAGCCAACAGATTGGTCTACTGCAATAAAATAACTGAACAAAAAGCTGTTGAAAAACGCCAAAACTGACAAAAAGTACCCGTAAACAATATGACATTTTTTCACATAAGACCTAACAAAACATTGGTTTTACTTTGCTACAGCTGAAAGTTTTAATTTGTTTGTCAATAATATTAACGTTACATCAAATATCACAATTCTTAGTGTTTAATTTTGTGTTTTTTTCAACATCTCCTTTAGTCTGGTATTCTTTATTATATTACATAGAATGCTGGTACGGAGCTTGTTTGCGTACAGCTGATGAAGTCACCGTGTTTGCCTGTGTTATTGTATGCAGTTGAAGTTTTGCCTCTTACAAAGTCTGAGATAACTATGTTGAACCATGTGCTCGACAGAGCTGTATATAGAATTTTTGGCTGTTCTAGTGCAGAGGACACTAAGTTTATCAGAACAGTTATTGATCTGCCGAGTGTTGATTTATGCATTGCTCAAAGGCTTCACAAGTTTGTCCAGAAGTATGCTGTGACATACACATGGTCTTCTCTGTTTTCTTTTTAATATTGTCTTTTAGCTTAGGTTTTTTAGTAATTAGCTTCTGCATTGAATTGTACTTTTTTATTGCATGCTGCATTTTATAGCAATTAAAGATTATTATAACAATTTCCCAAAACGAAAATAACATAAAAACTAAACCGTCAAAAGTATATAAAAAACTTTTAATTTCTGCAATGTAAAGTACACATTTTCTCATGATATTCTCATTTGCCTATAAAAGTAAAACACAGATCCTGTGAACTTTTGAACTAACTAATATATTTAACTTAATAGACAACAGTGATGCAGTGCATGTAAAATGGCAGAAATAGAAAAGCCGAAAAATACACAGAATTTAAGAAAACAAAACAACACCATCATATTTAGCATTTCAGCTATTTTGCGTAACACTTTTCATTACCATCTAAGTCCATCCAGAAAATCATCAAACACAGTTGCAAAGACATCTTTATCCAAAAATGTCCTCAAACGCAACACCAACACCCAAGCCCATGCAACTAGCTACCAAGAAAAAAAGCACGAAAATGCAATATTCATTGCTGAAGATAAAAGACATAAATAATAAATAAATAAAAAATAAGATGAAACCAACTGAAGTCAATCTAACAGGATTGACTGCAGCTTGAAAAACATTGACTTCTGTCTGGGTGCAGCAACTGAAAGTCAGCCATAGTTTGATCGTCTATAGGTTCTAATCTCTACCTTTTGTTGAAGTCGAGGCTTGCGGCATGTCAAGCCTGACACGATGTCCACCCAACATAAGCTCATCCTTGTCTATGCCCACATAATGGTAACCATAATAAAATCACCGAGTGTTACGATATAATGTTATCTCAGCATATTACCATACCTGGAACTTATCATACAAGAAGCCCAGCTGTTGCTAGGACCGTACTGGTTGTCAGTGAGGTTCAAGGTCATCCAAGGTCAATGTGTACGTGTAATATGAAAAAACGTATGCCACTTTCTATTAGTGCTCAATACTAACCTTGGCTCTACTGTTAACCAATTTCGAGATATGACCACTTACAGCTTAAAGCTTTTCATTGAAAATTGCGGCCAAACTGCTGCAGTTGGAGACATGGCTACTATTGACAGCCTATCGGAAGTCGCCAGTGCCCTATCCGATGACACTAACGCCGACCCCTATGACGTACCGTTTAGCCACAATACTCAAGTTACGGACAGACAAACGAACGAATGATGGACAGACAACAACCATAAAACCATAATAAGCTTGACTGCTATATAAGTACAGTTGGCTAAAAACCGTAGTAAAGTCAAAATGGTCCATTTTTTTGCTCACTACTCCCGCTGCGGGTTACATAGGTTATTTACTTATAACACATGAGTGGAGAATAAATCCAAGTAAGCATCTTTGCAGTTTTACGTTTTTTTCATATAGGCATTGGCCTAACAGAAATTTCTTTAGGAGTATATCTACTCAAACATGGTGAAAAAGGATTCCGATTCCTATTCCTCACCCAGTCCAGAGCAGCATCTCATTTTTTTGTGACTACGGTGACTTCACCTCTTTGCCCCCCCCTTTGAAAATTTTTTGCGAGCGCCCATGCCAATACGAATTGACGTCACTGGGCTGAACACTCCCCGGCATCTTCAGTTTAGCCACTGACTCAACAGCTGTTGAGAAAAAATAAAAAAAGAATTATCATATAAAACTGACCAATGGTTTCATCCTCCTCGTCCTCAGATTCACTTTCACTCTCGCTCTCCTCTGCCATAACCTGACTGACACGTGATCGACTCTTACGAGTATCTGTCTGCGGGAACCTCGGATCATGGATCTGCACACAAGTGGCAGCCTATGTATATTTTTGGGCATGATCTACACTATACCATGTAAATTGCAGTGACGTTATCAAGAACTTCGTGTTCAAGGCCAAGGCCAGAAACATGGCTTTCAGAGCCAAGGCCAAGGACTTACAAAAAAAGCAAGGCCAAAAATAAGGACAAAACAAGTACACTTATAACCAAAGACAAGGCAAAGGCCAAGGCCAAAAGGAAGTACAAAAGACACTATTATACAGCAACACTTACTAGCATCACAGGTTTCGGAAATGCCAAAAGCTATTTTTCTGCACCTTTTCACTTGATGTGCTCAAGCTGTTGGTAACAACAAACAGAATTTATTAATGTGCTCAGTATTATGGCAGAGGACTATATCTCCAACCAAGACCAAGGCCAAAAACTTGGGATCCAAAACCAAGGACAAGAAAAAGGACTTGGAACCCAACAAGAACAAGTTCAAGGCCAAGGACGCTGGTGTTTGTCCTCAAGGCATCCCAAAGACGAAGACAAGTCCTCAAGGATGCATCAATAATATAATGCGCATGCAACAAAGCATAAGACACTGTAGACCATGTTGAAATGTACTTATTTCATGGCCTTGATCAACAGCGAGTTCTTCCTGAGAATGGGTGCCAGAAGATGCTAGATGGATAATTTTCTCTTATTTGTCTCACTGACCGTTAATTTCTTGTATTGTGCAACGGTGACGTAACTGTTTTTATTAACTTCAAATGAATGAACAAAATGAATAAGTTAGCACTTGTCCAACAAACATTAGTGATAATATAGTTAGTAAGTTCTGCTGTACCTCCTTGCGCTCAGCCATTCCCTCAAGCACTTTATGCTCATGAGCGAGTTGATCGGTGATTGTCTGTACTAAGAGCGGGCAGTTAGCACCGCGGACTACTGCCACCAGAGCACCACTCTGTGTCAGTGCAAAACACACATATCAAAGTTAGAAAGCAATTCTGTCACCAGTGGCATAACCAGAAATGTGAATTGGGGGGGGGCTTTCCCTCCTTTCCTTTTTTCTCACCCCTTGCATCCTGTTTTTTCTCATTCTTCCCCTCCGTTTTCTTCCCCCCCTTCCCGTCCCTTCTCTCCCTGCCTTCTCCTTTCCTTCCATCTTATTTTCCCTTTCTTCTCCTTAAAATTGAAACCCCTAAAATACAGCTAGGTGATCTGGAAGAGTGCTGTGAGCTTCCCCAACAAGTCCAAATTCTTCAAAGACATTTTTCAGAGAAGTTTCAAAAGTCTACATCTTTTTGTTAGAAAAAATTTTTTTCAAAGATCTTTCTAAATAGTTTTAAAAATGTGGCCCCGGAAGTGCAAAAAAATCCTGCAGTAATTCCCAAGATTCTACTCTGGTGACTGTAAAAAGTAGGTCCATTAAAAATGAAAATAAAATAAACACATCATATATATGTCTACATATATTAAAGTCACAAAAACAGAGTTTTCAGTAAGAATGCAAAACACTCACAGCATAGAAAAGGAAACACGGTTCACATTTGCCACGATACCGTTCCAGAGAGTCAATTGAGTCAGCTTTGGCCTGCAATAACAACCAATTGTGAACCCAGACTGACCACGATGTAGTCTCGACTTTTTGACCTTATTCTCAAGCTCTGCAGCCTTAGCTCTAACTACACCTGTCAAATAATTAATTTTAATGACACCGATAACAGAGTTAGCTAGTTCTGAGACCTATGTCTCAGATCCTAACTGCATTGTTAATAAACCAAAATATAGCATTAATGCTATTTCTTAGCAGAATCCTTGCATCCTTCAGCAGTTTGTTCAGTAAGTTTTAAGTAATCAATGGCAATGATCTGTGAATTACTTAAAAAATATAATCAAGCTTTATGATAAAGCTAGATTGGTCTCAACGTTTGATGGTTATAGTTGCAAGCTCTTTAATTATGGTCTTAAAATTTTAATATAATCCACATCCCTAGCATACCTCGGCAATGTCAGAACTCAACAGTCCTTTTAAAATAAACTGCAATTATTATCACATATTATAATACAATATTGTTATGATGTGAACAATTTGCGCAAGAAAACTGGCAAGCAAGTTACGAGTTTAATCTAGCATATTTGAACAAAAAAAATGTAAAACATTTTAAAACGAAACTAAAATGACAGCAATTGAAATAAAGAGTCATGCAATAAAAAAAACAAAAAAATTGAGAAACATAAAAAAAACCACAAGCATAAAGATACATTAGCAGCCCGGATATCTGGAAAATATGTCATACTGTAGCAAATCGTAGTAAGTCATCTGCAGATTCATTCTTGACACGTTTGAATGTAGAAATAAGAGCTTTGCATGGACCGCACCACTCCTGATATACGTCCACCACTGCACACAACATGCATATCAGATGTGCAGACTGCGGACATATCCATATGCAGATGCAGATCCGCAAAATTTTTCTGTGAACGCAAACTAACAGCAAATCAAAGATAGACAAAATTTGCAGACACAATCCAATGTGGATCACGTTCCATGCTGATAGTATTTTTCAGTAATAGGCCTAACTGCTAATGTACTTTTGGAAAGCATGTTTAATTTCTGTCTTGTTCATCAAAATTCATTTAAACTAAGTCTTTTACTGCTTAAACTGTAATTTGCTATGAGCCTAGTGGCACACCTTACATACTAAAGACTAGGTCTATTCAGTGCAGACACGTACTGACAGTGGATCTAATATCTGTCACTTGTTGTAAATGTGGATGCGAATCCTTGGTCGATATCCGTGGACTGATGTAGACTCAAAATTTCAGAATCCACACATCTCTGATATTAATATTTCAACAGTCATTCTAGCCTTAAAAATTTGCAATAGTTGTTTTACAGATCTCTGTGCAGCACTGTTTAATTTCACTGCCAGGCTGTTTTTGTTTAGCAAGATTCTATGACATGTTTGCAGTAAATAACATCACCAATATATTACTAAATAAACAACATATCTTACAATTAAAAAGTTATAAAGTTAGTCAACACTAAACAGACATAGCATATAACACGTTCTTTAAAAATTAAATAAACAATTACTTAATGCAACACACTAGATAAGTTGTTTTTTTCATTTTGAAGCTCCATTCACAATCTGTCTATTAACATCATAGACTACAAACCTACTGAACAAGGAAATGGTCAAGTATATTAGATTAGCTAAAGTCTAAAATATTTCACAACAATGTTGAAATAACACGCAAAAAGAGTTGTACCTGTCAGACCCTCTTTACCAATGACCTCTTCCCAATCTTCTTGTGAATCAACTTCAGTCTGAAGCGCAACTTCTTTGCCCTTAGGGCGACCAGCCATCGTGTGTAACTTAACTCCACTAGCTGTGTACAATCCACTCCTCGCTTGACTGCTGGCAATATTCTGATCAAAATCAAACTTGAGTCTTTAGTGAAAAACCAGCCTGCACAGAAACACCAATCTGATATATCTGATGAAATGTAGAAAATGCAAAAAAAATTCCTGAAAACGTTGCTTTACAAGCAACAGCTACACTGCAAAGATATTAATTGAAAAATGTTAGCAAATGCTGTTTTACTAATTGTTCCTGTTCGTCTCCCTTGTACATGTTATAACTTTATATACTGTTTCTGGCCGTCTATTTGTCTCCCCTGTCTTTGCTATCGAAATAATATGGCGAATAAATGTGACAATGCGAAAATGATATACAGCAGACGGCAGACAATGACAGGTGACTCAGAACAGATAAACATATTAACTGAGATAAAAAGTTTCGGGAAAATTATGCACTCAAAAATTATACCAGTAACTCAAACGACAAAATCACTGTAAACAATCTCCGTTGCCATGGTGTTCATCAATATGGTGGTGCTCGACCTCAATATAACCACTGCGTCGCAAGTCGACTTACTTATTTAATCTAAGTTATCGTGCTTCACTGATCTGTTATCGTTTGTGCGAAGTGTGTTTTAGTGGTTTTTTTTCGTGTACTGTATTTTCTAAAGTACTAATGTCAGTATAAATGCAAAGCAAAAGACCGTCAAGAGGTGAGCTGATGTTCGAATGGACATATGGCTCTTTCGCTACTTTGTCCGTTCGTTTCTGTTGGCTCGCCGAGGCGATTTGCCACCTGGCGTTACATCATTAGGCTGGGGCGGTATGCCTGAAAACCGCAGGACTGCATAGAAAGACCGTTAAACAATGCAAAAATAACAAAATCAGCACGCCACCAGATACCTAAAAACAGGGACAAAATGCCACACGCCGACGCTGAGACGCAGGCCACATACCTGGACGCCAAGGGTGCGTACGCCGTACGTCAGACGTTAGCCTAATGTTTAAGCCTTTCAGTCTACGTATATAACAAGGCTAGTCAGACGTGCTCCAAGACGCTTAAATTTACAATGTACATCACTCATGTTGTCAGTGTTTGCACATTCATTCACGCCATTCTCGTTCTCAAATTCTGGACTGGCTAAACTTACAATCAATGCATTTACCAGTGTGTGTCCTGCGGTTTTCTTGCACAGGTCTCCTGAAATATTAGTATCGCCACATAACCACTATAATGTGGCCATATAATGCTCTAAGATTAAAGAAAACCTATAGTTTTACTGTTTTCAGCACTTTTTGGTGGTTATTCAAAGTGTCCTGCGGTGTTATGCGGTGTCCTGCGGTTTTCAGTCATACCCGGCTGGGGCGCTGGGCAGACGACAAACAGAAAGACGAACAGTGCTACGTCTGTGGGAAACAAGAAACAACACAGCACATTTGAATGCAAAGGAAGCACAGTAAAAGGACTAACAACAGAAAGATACAAACAGATGATTGAAAAAGAAGGCCCACAGACAGACGACATGAACAGTATAAGTCAGTCTGCGGAAATAGTTAGGAAGAAAATGGAAGAAAAACAAAAATAAAGACAATTGTGAATAAGTATAGATGAGAAGACAACTCTCCACTCTGGAGGAGTGTCCGGCAACGGATTTGCCCAAGTCCAAGTTCGAAGACAATAACTTGCTCGGCTACGCTTTATTTACATCCACCTATCAAGTTGTTGTCCACTAATTGCCTAATCACTGTTACTTTATGGCATGCGCTAATTGTTACAGGAATTTGAAATCGGAGTGTAACATTTTGACACCTGTCGTCTGCTACCGGTAACCCCAAACCCTATTGCTAACCGAAAGCTACCGAAAAGAAGTTGGTTGTTGTCTGTAGTTTTCGGTATTTAGCGCTACCATCTGCTGACCAGTAACACGTGGCACTAAATACGAAAACTACCGAAAGTGTTTTTGGTAGTTTTTGGTACTGAAAACCTAACCCGAACTGTAGCCCTAAACCCTAACCCTGGTGTTTTTCTGCTTGAAAGTGCTAACTAAAATAATATTCTCATAACAGTAATATTGGTAATAACAACAAAGATAGGGATAATTTAGGACCGGTGTTCGTACTAATGCCTAAGTTTTAAATAACAATTTAGGGTTATTATTAGGATTATAAATAAGGTGAAAATTAGAGTTATTGGTTAATAGGGTAGTGAATTCTGCATATAATTCTTCTAGGGTTGTGAAGTTCTGCAGCACAGAAAACTTTTTTTTTGCTTAGTTATGGACACCTGTTCTCCTAAAATAAGGATGCCTACTACCAGCCGTCATTGCTTTTAGTGCCATTCTGCAGAGACCATTTGATGTTGTTAGAAATAAGATGAAGACATAATAAAATTGAAGGTAAATTTGTGAATTAATATATTGAGTTGTGTTGTTATTGTATCAGGTCATGCACCTCCGACTGAAGTGTTTGCTCTTGGTAAGTGATTGCTATTTTTGAATGATGTTATTAATTATTGTTCTGCATTTTATCTCAGTCAACAGTTTGAGTAATAAGCTAATTTCTAGTTTTTCACAGGCAAGAGTAATTTTGGTGTGTTTATGGGTTTAATATAGTCATGTGATAAAACTATCTACCAGTTAGTGTTTGGGACAGTGAATGTCTGTTTCTGTTAGTCATTTCGGGTCATAATAGGGAATGGCGAAAAAGTTAATCTAAAGTATGCAGAGATAGTGTGTGAAATGTCTGTATAAAGTTATTCATACTGTTTCTTAATGCCATGGCTACACACGACTGATTTCCTCATTCGAGGTGTCGTCCGAGCTTCTCGGACGAGGAAATCAGACACGATGACACGTCAGACGATGCGCTCAGTTTCCTCGTTCGAGGTTCAGATGGACGTTTTTTTGCCACTCATTTGAGGAAATTGGAAAGAATGAACATGAACACTCCGTCCGATTTCCTCGGACAAGGTTTCCAAACCTCGGAAAGCTCGGAGATGTCGGACAACACCTCAGATGAGGAAATTGGTGCTTGTAGCCATGGCATAATAGGACAGCTTAAGACCAAAAGAAACAAACATTTTTAGTATATGTGGAGTGTTGCACAGTTTGTGTCTGTCTGGTATTGAGTTCTTGTTGAATACACTGACCGTGTGAGTCTTAGATTTTAAACCAGTGACTGGCTCAGATTTCAATTACTTTACTGTTGTCACTTATATTACTGTATTCACTTGTTTTCTTGATTGTCAGGTTCTAAGCCCAAGAGTGGTTCGGACTCGGACGTGAAGTCGTCTAGCTCAGTCAGTCAGCTGAGAAAGTTGCCTTCAGCCGCCGGAAGCTCATTGAAGCGGGAAGCAGCGTCGGCGCCATCGGGCATTGGGCTTGTCATCAAGAAACCGCGCCTTGCTTCGCAGACCTTCACTCCGCTTGGTCGAGTTGTGGAAGCTGAGAGGAGGGCTTCTCCAACAACACAAGTTTACCTGTATGAGGAAATTGCTGCTGAAGGTGTGACATTTTAAATTATTTTATGCTTTCTCTGGCTCCTTTACCTTCTTCTTCCCTGTCCTTCAGTAGACATGTTTGGAGGATAAGAGGGAAAATTATTAGAACTGCCATTACTGTTACATATACACGTACACATAATAGTGATTTCTCACAATTTTAGGCTTAGGTTGTTTTTTTTTGTGTTTTGCGTTGCTGATCACAGGTTTTTCTGTAGAAGTTAAACTTTCTGTTCCATTATTATGTGTACATTCATTGCCTGGAAAGACTGTCCCCGAAATGACCTATACTGTGTTTGGCGGAACGTTAAACCATACTTACTCACTCACTCACTCTTTTTGCTTATCGGTAATAAATATTATTGGCATTCAGTTGTATTTTTGGCTGCACGTGTTATTGCTTCTGTGTTGTTTTTGGTTTAACTTTTTATCTTCAGAGTTCAAGAGTTAATCCAGGGATAATTTTCTGCAGCTGGTTATAGGCTAGCTTCCATTTCTGTCTTTCAGACAGACAGACGAACAGAATCGCGATGGCTAAGACACGCTGAAAGCAGTAGCTGCTTTCGTGCGTAATAATGACAAGCATGATATTGACATTGTCACATGGTGCTGTTTCAGTGGATGGAGTCGAGCTTGTGGATGCAGTGGAGGATGCTCTTGATAAGTCTGATGATGACCGACTGGAAGCTTTGCTCTGTGGGGCAGTCAAGACCCTGAGAGCCACACGGTCCAAGCCTGACCCGGCACTATTCCTGGCTCTCATGTGTCTCGCTAAGAGTCGACCAACTCTCTTTCACAGCGACGTCGTTACTGAGGTACTGCATTGCAGCAATAGTAATGTCTGCTGATATCTAGGACTGCAGAAATTAGCGATTAATTAATCTGTTCATTGTTAAAAATATTAATCGATTAAAGTTCTTTATCAGTTGAAATTTAACAAACGTAAAATATTACTTCACATAATGACGTGTGATCAAAATTTGCACTTGTATGGTGTTAGTTTAACAGATTGTGATTTGTCAGTTTTGACTACACAGTTTGCGTGCTGCGTCATCGTCATCACTTTTGCATCAGTTTGCAAAAGATTCTATTAACCAGTAGTTGAATTGCACAGTTTTTGATTTTCTGATTGAGTACAAATAATTAATTAATTTAGACATAAATATCTGGAGATTTATCAAAAAGAAATTCTTCGATTATTAGCAACATTACCAATAAAGCAATTAGTGTCACTCACTCTTTAATGTCTATAGATCTCTCTTGTAGAAAATAGTAAGCTACTGTACTAACTTTTGACGATGTCTTATGTTAAGGAGTGATGAAATGTTTAATACCATAATCGTGCTAAATTATAAATTTTCCTGTCACTGTGGCAGTGAAAAATTTTTGGAAAATTTGTTAATATTTGGTAAAGATGTCAACAAAAGTTTGCAATTTGGTCTTTCAGTATGTGGTCTCTGTCTGTCTTGTCTATGTGTATGTGCATTTGCTGTCAATACACATTGGCTACTGTATGTCACTGTTGGTTGGTCCTTAGTCAGCATCTCAAGACTTTTTGTTTCATCGGCCAATGTAATCAGCAGCACCATGGGTTACAGAGGTTGGGATGACTCCCCCTGTCTTCCAGTAGACAGCATTCTGAAATTGATGACTGTCTGGAGGATAACAGGGAAGATTACCAGAATTACCATTGTGGTTAATTACATATGCACATCGCGTATAATTGAACAGACTTTTTAGGTTTTGCTCATTTTCTGTGTTTGATGTTTCTGTAAAGGTTAAACTTACCATTCCATTATTATGTGTTTATGTTGCATTCTGCTTTTAAAGGCTACCCCCGAAATGACCTATACTGTGTCGGGTGGGACGTTAAACCCTACTCACTCACTCACCCAGACAGAGGAGACTGTGGGTGTTCAAAAGTTAATTTTGCCCTTAAATCTTTCCAAAATAGGTGATTTTCAGCCTTTGATTTTGTATTTTTGAAAGGAAATTTTCCTACAGGCTAAAATTTAATGGGGGAGGGTGGTTGCTCCCCGCTGCCACAATGTGACCGAGTGACATTTCAGTACGTGCATAGAGTTTAAGTAACCATTGGTCATTGGTTTTGTGATTAACTCATGTCATAGTAATAAATCTTAGTTTTTCATATGTATTTGCTTGTGTGCATAGGCTTTTTGCAGTCTGCTGAAGCGTGATGTCACCAGCACCATGAAGGCAAAAGGCAATCCGCTCGTTTCTGTCCTGGTCTGCAACGTCTTGATGACCGCTTTTCTTGAGGAAGAGAATTGGCCGGAGTCATTTGTAAAGGTGTGTTATGTCAGCAGTGTTATGACAAAGGTCAGGCAGCTTGGAGGCTCAGCGGTTAGGGCGTTTGATATGAGACCGAAAGGTCCACGGTTCAATTCCCAGCCAGTGAACTACCAAGTAACAACTCTGGGCAAGTGTGTTCACACCTACCTGCCTGTGTAGGTGCAAGTGTCTAGTGGTTAGTGTCGACTTGTAACTTTCGGGTTGTGGTTCAATTCTCACTGCCGTCATTTGCAAGCAGTCTTGAGCAAGTTGCTGACTGATTGGGGTGGTGGTATGTCTGCTTGCTGCAAACTGCAGTTCTAGTTGTTCGCTGATGCGGGCAATGGATGGCCACATAGTGTGCTGCGGTATTATTAGCTTATGCCAATCAGCCGCCACTTGCCCGGAGATAGTAAAATGCTTCTGTTCCTGAGTCTGACTTGTGTATAAAATGCTGTTGCAAGTACCTTTGCATTTACTTTTTGTTTATTATTTAGCAGATTTGATAGAACCACATAGACCATCTAGACTTTTGCAATCTTCAACTGCCAACTGGAAAGACTGTTTCTTCCTGTCTTAGGCCTCTCGAGCTTTTTGTGTATTTTTGCCTAATAATTGCAACTCTCCTTCTTTGCATATCCATTCATCTGACGATCTTCCTTCCGGTACTTTTAAATCTCGTCTTAAATCTCATCTTTTTGCTTATGTTTATCACGTCCAGTCACCTAAACGCCAGCGCCTGCAATTTGATTTTCAACCACTGGCGCTATATAAATATGTTATAGACTGATTGATATGGCTGTTGTGCTGGTAGGTTTACATGGATGATAGCCTGGGAGACAGGGTCTGGGTTGATCGGGCGGACTGTCGTGCTTTTGTGGAGAACGTTCAGACCGCCTTTGGTACAAAACTTCCTAGCGACAGCATGCTGGCTTCGGAGATAGGAGTCAAACCAGAGTCTGCTTGTGAGTAACTAATCTATACTACTACTTCCTATGTGTACAAAATACTGTCATTAATTTTATTACTGTACTTGGTGGTTTTTTTACATAACTATACATTTTTTTCTAAGGTTTTCTGAGTTAGTTTTTTTAAGTCAGCAGAGGAAGTTGTGCTTAAGTTCTTTGTAAGTTTTTTCGTATGTTTCACTTACAAAGCTTTAATGCCACTGTCATTACATGATAGTGAAGTTCGCAGTAAGTCAGTCGCACAACCTGTTACTTAAGATTTTACTAAGTAATTAATTACACCTTAACACCATGGGCCGCAGCTGAGACTGGTGTTATGGATGTCATCTTCAGTTAGTTTGTTTATGTGTTTGTTAATTTCTCTTATGTTTTGTGCACATAACTTTAACATGTACTGACCTTTTGACTGACAAATCAACCGAACCAATTTACAGTAAAACTCTTAATAAGCACCGTGTCTATAGTAGATGTTGGGTCTTTGTTAAATGCATGTTGTATTTGTCCTTTGTACAAATAGACACCATGCCTCTAACAAACGCCGGGGATGTTTGTAGTAGTCCGTAGTAGCAGTTGTAGTTGTTGATCTCTTCTATTGTATTCTGCCCTTTATGGTCAGGTTTTCATTTTTTGTTGACTTTATCTTGCTTGCTGCTGTGCCATTTTCTTAAGTTGTGGATAATCGATATACTCGTCACTTGTTTCCAGTTAGCTAATTTAGTAACATTTTATTCGGTTTCCTTCTTCCCTTCGTCTCTGGCAGTCGTTATTTTTGAACTACATGTAGGGGTATAATTTGTTAAATGTTCAAATAATTCACTGCGGTTATGCTTTTAGTTGTTATAGTAGGAGGCATGTGCCATATGTCTTGTCTTGTCTTTAGCCGTCCGCGATCCGAGGGTAGGTTGCACTATGAATCGCCGTCTTTCATGCAGATCTGTTGTCCACTTTTCGGATGCCTCTTCAAGCTTCAGTCCCGTCCACGAAGTGACATTGTCTATCCATGCTGTTCCTGGTCTTCTTTTCCTATTGCCGGGCAAGGTCCATTCAATGATACCTTTTTCAAGAGATGTGTCTTTGCCTTCCATGATAACGATCGAAGTATTTCGACTTTCTGCTTTACACATTTTCTAGTAAAATTTTGTTAACACCTGCCTGCTCCAAGATCCATGCTTTGCCACTGGTCTCTAATAAACGTGAGAGAATTTGGCTCGCTAGTGCTTGAAATAAATAACTGATTCTTGTTATGCTGGTGTAGGTGACAGTCCAGTGCCCGCATCAATGGCAGCTGATGATGAAGACAGTCTGGGATATGCTGAGCGGTTGGTGAAAGGTTTTATTCCGGCCAGCGAGTCTGACGAGGACCTTGCGACACTTGTCAGTTTAAGGTAAAAATTGCAGTCAGAATGCTGAGGCTAAACTCAATGTTCACGTCTGCTATAATCAGTAATTGTGCGTTTCTCCTTGAAATTTTTATTTTAAAAAAACTGGTAGTTTTTTTTGGTTTTCAATTTTTGACCTAACTGCATAAGCTAATTGGCAGAACTACCACTACTGTACTACTATTGCCACTACTTTTTACGCACAATAGCAGAATGCTTTGCTCATCTTAGCCATGGCCTGGGCATCTGTCTGTCTGTCCGTCCATCCATTTGTCACACTGCTGTATTGTGTCAAAATGGTGCAAGCTGGGATGGATCACAAAATCTTCACTGTGGGCTGCCCCAAAGACTCTAGTTTATCGTGACAAAATTTCGTGCTCATGGGTGAGTGGGTCCCCTCGAACGAGGGCATCAAAGAGGGGTACCCCCTTTAAAAATTTTTATTTTGCCGGTATTGAATCGCCTAGTGTGAAAACGGTTGCAGATAGGTACAGACATGTTGCTTATCATAACAAGCACTGGTGACAGGCTTTACAGTTTCGTCAACTTCGATGACCTTGAACCGTCAAAATTAAAGCTTTTCGTGAATTTTTCATAATTTTGGGCTGTGGCACACATTGTAGAGTGAATTGCGCTGAAATGGCTAGAGATACACCCAGACAACCTGCATATGAAATATTCAGCATTAAATGCAGATTTTAGCAGTCTAAGTCCTGACTCCCTAAGTTCAAGAAGGCCTGCACACGCTGGTGTCAAAGAGGGATACCTCTGTAAAAGTGATTATTTTACTGCTTTTGGCTTGTGTAGTGTGAAAACGATTGGAGATAGCATTGGCGATTAGCTTTTTAGATTTATTAGATTTATTAACATCGCCGACCTTGAACCCTTCAAAAGGGGGTTTTTTAGTGATTTTTTTGCTATTTTTGGCCGTAGCGCACATTTAAGAGTGAATTGTGACGAAATGGCTGGATATAGACTAAGACAACCTGCATATGAAGTTTTTTGCATTAAACGCAGATTTTAGCAGTTCAAGTCTTGACCCTCGAAGTTCAAGGAAGCCTGCGCAGGTGGGCATCAGTGAGGAGTACTCCTTTAAAAAGTTGTTGTCTTGCCACTGTTAGCTCCACTAGCGTGAAAACTGTTGCAGATAGGCACAGACATGCTGCTTATCATAACGAGCTTTAGAATTGTGTCAACATTGATGACATTCAATAACCTTGAATCTTAAACGACAGGGGATTTTAGAGTTTTTTTTTGCAATTTTCGGCTGCAGCACACATTTCAAGAATGAATTGTGCTGAAATGGCTAGAGATAAACTTGGACAACCTGCATAGTGTGCTGCAGTATCATTAGCTCATGCCAATCAGCTGCCACTTTTGAGACTAAAAATGCTTCTGGCCAGGAGTCCGTCTCATGTATGAAGCAACATAATAAGTACCGGACTTTAACTTTTACCTTTCTACTTTGCCGTGTGAAATGTTTCAGATATGTCTACGTGCAAGTTAGCGTTGAAACTCATGTCATAGACGTGATCCGTGAACAGCTGAGTCGCAGACAACCTGTCGATGGAGGCTCACGTAACATCGTCCGCACCATGACCGCTACTTGCGGCTACGCCGAAGTTCGCTCTCAGGCGGCACAGCGGCTGGACATGTGGCTTCAAAATCCTAAGGTTACTAGAATGCTTCTCCTTTTCGCTAGATTTGGTTGTCTTATGTACTCTGTGGCTTGATTGTCATTTATTTGTTGGTGCCATGGCTTTGACAATTCGGGGATTGGGCTTGTAACCAAAAAGCCAGTGGGTTTTGTTGCATAAACCCACCCAAACCTTAATCCAATTTCCGTTCTCTTTTTCGTTAATAATGAATGTTCTTCGTGGTTAAGTCATTAGAACTCTACAGCTGTCAGTTAGCAACTTTTTGAATACCATATTTATTCGCTGCAGTCATTCTAATAACCAAAGACCCACGAAAACCCTCGGCAAAAAAACCAGGAATTTGGGATTTTTAAAAAATCTGGGTTTAATCGGAACAAGCTCAATAATATACAAATTCAAGTCATTATTGTATAAGTGTTGTACATATTAACATAAGTGGAGTTGATATTAGCAGACTAAACATAAAGTATTTATTATTTATGCATAGAATATGTACATTTTTACTAGAACAGTAATGAGGTAAATGCATTAACCAGGACTTACAGTCAATTGTGCCTAGTTCTGGTTGACGAGTAGAACTATTTGGGATAAGGGACAGGTGAGCTGAGTAATTTTTGAAAATTTGATGCACCCTAATGTATGTATGTTTGTTTCAGTTGACGCGGGCAGCACAGGATCTGCTGATGTCTGTCTGCATGAACTGTGATCAACTTCATTCGCAGTCGGATGCCGAGGTCTCTGCCATTCTCACAAAGATTCGACTCAAAACCAAGTCACTCGTCAGTCATTATCAGCTCAGCATGAGGTGATGACTTCTACTCATTAAAACAAATCTTGCTGCTCTATCAGTAATTCAGTGTAGGCATAAAACTGTTTCAGGCTGCATGCAGTTGTTTTGCAGTTACGTTTTTCGCCTTTTTAAAACTCACTCGCTCACTGCTGCGCGTAACCGGCTGTGGGTCGTAGCGCCCTCCACGTTGACTGGTCGTCGGCAAGAGCCCGTGTGTCGGCAGCAGTGAGTCCGGTGTCCTGTACAATCTGACTCATCCATGTAGTCCGTGGTCTACCATCGGGGCGATTCCAGTCGTGGTGTGGTATGTCTCCGGACCTGGAATCCACTGCAAGTTTCAGGGCCTGATGTGCTGGTGTGTTGGCAGGCAAACGGCAAATATGGCCAAAAAAGGTGTCTAATATTTTCATTGTGTCTTGTCTGTCTTGTTGCATATTGGTCAAACGGTTTATGAGGGCGGGGGTTATCTGCCAACATGATGTTTTCTAAAGCAGCAGAAACATGATGCATTTTTGCAAAAACTGTGGTAGATATGTCAATATTAATCAATAAGAAGCCCAGCTGTCGCTAGGATAGTTGACCATACTGGATTTCAGTGACTTTTAAGGTCATCCAGGGTAGAAGATTTTCATTTCATCTGAAAGGGCATCTGCCACTTCCTATTAGTGATCAATAGCAACCTCGGCTTTATCTCGCATGTCTAAGTTTATGGCACATGGCTAATTATTTGCGTAAAAAGTTTTACCTTACGACCTACCATTTAGCCACAATACATCCATGACAGACAACAGACGGATAGACGGACAACAACTATGCCAATAGCTTGACCATTACTTAAGTACGGTCGTCGGTCGGCTAAAAATTAGCTATTTAAGGAAAACTGAAAGTGCTGCCACTGCCAATACTACTGTTAAAGATAGATATTATAAATGCTACTTTAGCAATAATAATGTTAGTCATAGTTGTGCTGTTATTGCTAAAGTAGTATCGTACTTAGTAGCATTGTTGTACTGTGTCTTATGTTTTTCGTAGAGAGCTGCTGGGTCATAATCCAGAAAACATTCGTCGCCTGATGCAGCAGACTGTAGCCAATGAGTTATCGCCAACACGGAGTCCCAACAATATGATGTTAATCACCGTCATCTTTCAGCAGTCGTCGGACCTTGCTGCAAAGGTTTTAGCATTTTCCTTCTATTACATACACGAGGGTCGTTCAACAAGTTCGTAGTCCAATATAGTTAGGCAAAAGTGATATGCATCATATTTTGGTACATTTTAACATACTTTTCTGCATCGAAAATGCACTTGGTTCAGTGTCTCCCCAATGCTTGAATTTTGTTCTGGAATAACTTTTGACGTTGGATTTCCAGCCAGCCAGCAATTTGCTTTTCAGACTGTCCTCGTCATCAGCAAATGCTTTTCCTTTCATGATGTCTACTTATAGCCCAATAGCAATATTGCAATGCTAGATGGTACTAGCCAGTAACACAGTGTCATTGACATTTATACCGTTTCTTTATGTGAGACTACAAATCTGTTGAATGCCCTCGTAATCTTCATGGGAAGTTGCTGGCCAGAAAAACAAGGTCAAAATTTTTTCTACAGTGGAATCCGAGCTTCGGGGAGAAACGCTGGATCGTCTGTTTTACTTGCAAAAGTCTGTGTTGAATAATATCAAATTACGATCTGCATATTTTTAGCCTAACTATGTCGGTCTAAGAACTTTTTGTATAACCCTCGTATGACCATGTCAGAGTGACAACTAGCGATTATTTGATAGATTAGGCGTCAAAAATTGTCGGAATGTGTTTTTTTTTTGGATCAATTGAAATTCTAGCAAGATTTTGGACTTTCTAACATGTAAAGGCGTTTAGCTGTGCATTTCACACAGAACTCCGTTGTCAAGATTTGTAGTTTTGTCCTGCTGGTATAGTGTTACGTTTGCAGTAGTAATTACTTGTAGTAGTCGTAGACATAGTAGTAGTTTTAGTAGTAGTATATTATGTCATTACTGGTTGTTGTAGTTCTAGTGGAGGTGTTTTTGGACCTGCCAATGGGTGTTGATGACTGCCTGCAGTCACTGAGAATGTAGCATTACTTGTAGTACTAGTAGTAGTTGTTGTTGTTGTAGTAGTATATTATGGCATTATTGGTGTTGGTAGTTGCTGGCCAACTGCTGAGGTTTTTTTGGCAATTATAGTGGGTCATGACGACTGCTTGAGAATGCTGCGGTGGGAGATTGTTGTGGTAATATTTGTATAATTGGACTAGTAGTAGTGGCAGTAGTTTTAGTAGTACCATATTATTGCAATGTTGATGTGTTGTAGTTGCTAGCGGAAGTGTTTCTGGACATGCTGATGTGTCGAGATGACTGCTTGCGATCACTGCGAATGCTTCTTCGTGAGATCGTACGCAACGTCAAACACGACTTGAACTTCCACACGTTTGCTGTATCACTGATGCACGACCCATCTGACACTAAACTCCGCGACCTCGACCCGATTCTGAAGGCAAGCAATTAAGACAGGGAACTGAACTGACCTGAAATGCCAGTTCAGTTGCATCTGGTGGTTTATTTCATGAAGTGTACTAAAGCCCAAATTCCATTACGCTAACTTTGCAACAAAGTTTAGAGTCCATGGACTTTGTTACATAAACAAATCATGAAAGTCCACGGCACAAATCACGTTGTTGACTTTCATGATCTGCATCACAGACTTTTGTGATTTTTGTTCGCGACAATTCCCCATGTATTGTCACGCAGTAAATTCCATTAGAGTGACACTGCTTTTAACAGATTTTAACCATTTATGGCACTGAATGTTGTGCTGATGCGCTGTTAAGAAACTACTTACTCACTCACTTCATTAGAGCGACACAAACTGGTTTGTCGCAGACTTGTCACGGACTTCGCTGCAAACATCTCGACATGTTGAGATGGTTTGTGTCTGCAACTTTCATGATTTGTGTTCACGACTTTCCCGCAGGCATGTTTCGGTGAAAGTCGGTGTAATGGAATTTGGGCTTCAGCGAGTTCTGTTCAGTTCAGTTAGTGCAGTTTAATTACGTCACCATGTAGATGCCTTTAGACGGTATTGGTGTGGTGCATTTTTAGCTGTGTTGCTGATAGGTAGCTGTTATATTTTGTGTGTTTCTGCAATTAGCAATAAAAAGACGTCTTACTTTATGCGTTGAACTGAGTGGTCAGTTCATTCTAGATATGACATCACCCAGTTTACCCTACTTGTTGATGCGTAAAGCAAATCGGGTGATTTTGATGATTTTAAATTATTGTGAAAAATGAATATCAATTGGTGACAACATCTCTCTTTAGTCACCTTGCATGTCAAATGTTATGCGCCACAAATGACTCGTCTGACTGTTGGCCATGCAGCGGTTATCGCCGAGATTGCACCGGGAGAGGTGGTCAGTCAGTTAGGTAGCGTCGATGATGGCGGTGCTGTTGGCAAAGTCATTAGTGGCAAGCGACGCTTCGATGGGGCTACCTACAGGCCTATCGGCGTTGTTAGCACGTGTGAGGATAGCTTATTACTTTGCAACTTTGACGGTCGTAGTCCTGTATTTCTGCTGTGCACTTGTCGTTCCATCTCCATCAGTCCTTCCCTCTCTCCCTTTCTGTCTCTTTGTCCATCTCTCCGTTTGTCCAGTTTGTCCACTTCCATAGGTGCGTGATGAATGTGTACCGCCTGCCACCTGGCTTGCTCATTTCGTGCAAGTTTGCTTTATGCCATGGCGGTGGCCGTGTCCGTCCTGAGAGATACAGGCGCTGCAGGTTGGTCAGTCGACCGCTGTCATAATGCAAGGAAAGTAGGCAAGCATGTAAGCAACAAGATGAAAACCAGGCTTCAGTCACCACCAGGACAGACTCGTCTAATCGTGAGTTGTTCACTCAGCAACGCTCACCTGCAGAGTTTGCTCGGATAACTTCCATTTTTTGCAGTCAAAAGACTGTTTAGCTGTGTTGGGCTCATTGCTACTTCTCGTCAAAACTAGGCTCAAAAAAACTGCTGGACTTACATGCAAATCACTGTCAATGAGTGACAATGATGCAAATTTTGGACAGGCTATAAGTAAAACATTGGTTAGGTCAAGTTTCGCTAAGTTTCGCTAATGTCTGTAGTTTGTTAATACTTCGGTAAGCCCAGTCTTGACTTTGGGCTTATCTACGAGCTGGGCTTGACTTCAGTCTTGATGATTTATGATTTGCCAGGTGGCAGCATTGATCAGTGATGCTGTCTTTTACCGCATTAGTTTGGTCATTGTTCTGGGTGTGACAGGAACGCTATTATCTGTCGGTTGCCGATCTCGTCTGTGTGGCCATGTTACTGAGCGCGACGTCTTCCAGTGTCAGGGAAATGGTTGCTTTCAACACACGTGGTGATGTCAAGTGTACGTTTATTTTTGTTCCGCTGCTGAATTTCCTTTGTTTAGTAGGTTATGTGCATTTATGCAGGTTAAACTTTGTGTTTCATTAGATGTGCTTATGATTGTGTTTGTATGTATATATTGTTTGGAATGGCTGTCCCTGAAATGACTTGTACTGTGTCTAGCTGGACATTAAAGCCTACTCACTCACTCACTCACTTTCTGCGCACATTTTCATCAACTTAAATTATCTCAACTGGCTCATTTGCCAAGGCTGCCAGTGTCAGTTATATTGTGTTTCGACTGCTGAGTGGCTTATATGTATTGAAGAGTACTCAAATGTGTGAAATGCATCAAACATTAAGTTCAGCTGTCACTAAGGAAGGCTGACCGTACAGTTACACTGGTGTCCGAAGGCCAGCAAATGTGCATCGGGGTTTAGTTCAGTATTCCTGTTTGGAAGGAAGGGGTGTGTCAGCAATGGATGCATTAGATAGGGCATTTGCAAATGTCTATAGTTTGTTAATAGTAATCATTGCAATGATACAGTGTGACCGTAATGCACCATGCTAATTTCGGGCTTGGGGTAGGCACCCTTTTTTTGGAGAGCAGGTGTTCTTAGGTGGTCAGCACTTGGCAGTTCTACTATCGGAGAGAGTGCTGGTCTGTTCCTATAGGCTGTCAATAGTAACCATGCCGCTAAAGTGGTTTGGCCACAATTCTGAATGCAAGTATTTTGGGGTGCAGAGAGTTTCCTCATTTTTCATAATTGGGGTTGTTGGGGATCTGACTTGGTACCACGGGGTAGCTGTCTGGGAATCGTATTTACTTGTTCAGACAGTTTTCTGCTAGGACGTATTGTTTAGCCACAATACATGCATTACAGACAACAGATAAACATGAGCTTGCAACATATTCTTTACCTTAATGGTCAGCCCAAACTTCGCACTGGTGTGCAGTAGCGCAGCCCTGTGTTGATGGCAACTGGAAATGGAAAAGTGGCAAAATTCGACCCATCACAGTTCCGAAACCCCTCAACCGATTGACACAAAATTTGAAACGAGTGATGACGTTTGTGAGTCGATCCCCTGTGCAAAATTTTGTGCAGATCCGTCCATTGGGGGCTTCTTGGCAAATGGATTAACTATAATGAAATTTTTTTCTAGTATTATATATTATTCCATATGCGTGGCCGTGTTTGCAGTCATTGGAGGTGATGTCGAGATAATTCATCAGTTTCGGATGCAGATTGCTACGATCCAGCACGCAGCCGTCAGCTGGCTTCATTCCGTCGTGCCTAAACTACTTGTCATTAAACCGTCTGATTTTGTGCACTGGTACTGCAACTGCCATCATTTGTTTGCTATTTCGTGTCGATGGTTTTTTAAGTTGTGGTCAGGGTTTTGTCACTAAACTTGTAAACTACTTGATATTCCAGGCACACTCAGCCTGGCCATCCCTCCATTGGTAGATGCAATGAGTACCAGCGAAAGCTGTCACACCACATGATGCACTAGCTTCCATCTGTGGTCTTGCAGTGTACACTGATGTCTGGCTTAGGGCTAAGGAAATGGAGATCAGCGCCACCTTATGGGTCATAAGGCTCGGGAACGACTTTGCTTTTTTACATTGTGAACTATCAGTTACTTTGAATAAGTGGTTGTTTTATCGATCGATCGGGAACAAACACTGGTGTAAAAATTATGACCGATTTCATAGTTGTTTAGCCTGAAGGTTATTTTTCAGTAGACTGCTTTTTTAAAAATTGATATATTTTTATAGTTTTCTTTGGCAATTTGTTTAAAAAATGACTTTAGCTGCGAATACTTGTATTTCTTATCGGTGCAATCAGCCTTTTCTTTGTTTTTTTTCTGAGCATTATTCATAGGTTGCCATCTGGAATCTCCATTGTTAGTCAATGTCACCATTTTAATGAATTTTGCATTGTTAATGTTATAATATAGTTAATGCCATACTTTTTTAGGAGTGAGAATGTGCAGGTTAAAATTTTAGTAATAATATATCTGACATTTACCAACACAATGAAATATTTTCTCTTGTGTCTGTTTGTGTATTATTTGCTAATTTTGTCTGATACAAAAATTGATTAAATAGTTGTAAAAGATTTTGATCGATTTTTTTTGGAGGGATTGTGCAAGTACCGAGGTATATCTTGGTTATTGCAATTTTGGCAGTTAAAGTTTGTATTAATGACTTTTTGCAAGGCTTATTTATTTATCTACGTAGCCAGTTAGCTTAAAGCATTTTGTATTGATCTGATGAATTCTAATTTCATACATTTTGCAAATTTTAAGTTATCTGTGTACTGATGGATGGCTGCCACTGTTTGCAGTATGAGAAAGATTCTGTTTGTCGAGAAAGCCGAACATTACTACAAGCTCGACAACTGGCCTCCAGAGAACGAAAGAAGGTAGACAATATGTTTCGACCTCGTTGCACTTTTGTTATAAAAGAATTGCACCATGGTTAACAGTGCCGCAAGTGTCGGGGAATTTCGGGAAATTTGACAGCCCTGTAGGTGGGTCAGTGCGAATACTGTGAAGCATATTGCGTTCACTTGCATGACATTATGCAAACGGTAAGGATTCTTGCGTTATCAGAAAACAAGAAGAAGAAGTAATCTGTTATACGTGAAGTATGAATGAATTACTACCGTATGCTTCACATGGTTCCTGCAGGTTAGGGTAAACTTCTGGAATAAGTCGGGGAATTTGTGGTCAGGGAAAGGTCGGGGAAAAATATTATTTTTGAAAAGTCACTGAAAATGATCTTGGATTATGCAGACTGCGGACATGTGTTTTTTTTGTCTCTATATGTTAAAAGTGGGCAAATTTGCTGCTTCCATTGAACATCCAGAAGCTAGAAATGTTTCAGCTTCAGGGGGGCTTCACCCCTTGACCTCTGACCAGGGTCTCTGTCGTTTGCATATTCCTAGATTAGTACTGTTTCATTAGTTCTGATATAGTGTACTATTTCTGACATTTGACTGGAAAAGTCAGGGAATTTTGGTGCAGAAGAACTGTAGAAACCCTGGCTTTAGTGACTCAAGTTTATGCTATTGGTTGGCCATTCGCATTGCAATGGTACTGTTGTGCCAATCGGCTATTCTCTGTGGACTTGTGGGCAAATGTAGAAGTTGGTCATTAAGTTAATGATCGTTTGTTTGTTTTTACATACGATGCACATTTAAAGAATGCATCTTGATCGAAATTACTGGAGATAGACCAAGACAGCCAGCGTCGTGCATCTCATGAGCATTAGCTCAGATTTCTTGTTGTGTTTGATGTTAGTGGCTTGCTGCATCTTGTTGCTGATGTGCCGCTGCACGAGGACACGCTGTATTGGATTCTAACACTGGGCATTACTCGAGACCTACATCTTAGCACTCCGGATGTCATAGATCTTGTCGACGTTCTTGTCAAGAGAGCTGCGCTGCTTCACTCAGCAGGTACAATACCTGATTATCATTGAATAACTCATTCATAGACGGAAATAGTGATTGCAGTCCCAAATCCCGGGATCCCATCTGTTTATGCCAATCCCTCATCGCAATCCCGAGATTATAAAAAGCACTAGAATGGTACTTAAATATCTTTGAAAATCGCTCATTTTTGTAGGCTTGAATGGAAGTCATTTTTTTCTGTTTGCTTCGCTCGCAAATTACTTGTACTCTTCCCTACTTTTAAATCGTTGGTGCCAGGACGTTATATGAACATTTGTGGGCTATGAAAAGGTTTTAGAAAATTTTTCATGTGGGTCTTAGAAAGTCCTGGAACAGTCATGGATTTTTTTCGTTCAAAGAGTGGGAGTCACGTTCTTATTTCTAAATTTTAACCGTTTGCTTCTGTGTTTGCAGCAGTGTTGCTATATTCATGCGAGTGTAAATATTGCCCACTATCTCCGGCGTTAACCATCGTGTCGGGCTTTTTGTAGATTTTCCAGCGGTTAAAACCGACAGACTGGAAATCATGGACATCTTACTAAACCTCTGCACTTACCGTCATCCAGAAAATATTCAGCTGCCAAAGGGGTAACTGACATGCACTATAGTAATGTCTTTATGCTGTTTGAGTGTACATAATCTGTACATACAAGTCAAGGATTCTTAAGTTGTGAAAAATGGAGAGCATCAGGGAAAAGATAGGGATTTTAAAAGTACAAAATTTAGCAGTAAACCATGAAATTACATCATTTTGACATTAAGTTAAAGTCAACAAAATTTTGGGTAGGGGTTGTTGTTCCATTCGCAAATCTTTTCCCTAGTGGGGACTGAGACCACATGGTTTCGCGATGAACTGATGATAATCTGATGTTACTTTTGCCGATGCTAAAGAGTGGCAGCTGCAGTCACATTGCACATCTGCGGTCCAAAAATCTGGAGCCAGATCCCCCCCCCCAAATCAGGAACATAGATTCTGCCTTGGCTTTTCGTTAAGCCCCGAAAACTCTACTGTCTGCCAACTAAACTGTAGACATTGGCCTAACAAACTATTGTAGATACGGCATTATAACGCTGAACGTTATGATTATGACTGGTTCTGTAGGTATCAGCCGCCTGTGCTGGCCATATCAAGTCTGTACTGGAAGGCATGGACCTTGCTTCTGATTCTGGCCGCTTTCAATCCCGCTTCGTTTGGTATGTGACATGCCTAACTTGCATATGACAGGCCTTTATAAATTATGCCTAGTTATAAAGTTGATCTACGTTAATTTGCGTTATTAATGTTTTGCATTTTGCCATTACTGAGGTGTTATTTAAGTCAACTTTTCATTTCTGTTCCACACCAACGCATAAAAGCTTATGTTTTACGTCAAAATACAAAATCCTACAGTTAAGTTGGTTTTAGATCATTTTCAATTTTTTTTCTCTCGATATATAATACAGTCTGCATACTCTCAGAGTTATTGATAAATTTACTGCTTTTGGCATCTCTTGATTTATCGTAGCTGAAAAAGCCTCAGTTGTACACAGTGTGCACGTCACTTTTTTTAGCTAGCATTGCGCTACCTTACCTTACCTTCAGGGTGGGCAGCCCTACCCAGCACTGATGCCATATCAGTTTGGCCCAATGTGCATCCCCAGAAAGTTACAGTAACCAAAGGTCACACATAAACAACTGTGAAGCCGAAATTATCATTAAAGCTGAAGATTAGCCAGTACATGAACACTGGTAAGGGGTACGATAACTGTTCATATAAAATTGGTCGGCTTATGGTTGGCTGTGGATTTTAGAAATCTTTTGGGTCATCAGAGCTTCAAAGCCCACCACCACAACAAGGTGGCCGACCACAGTGGGTTTATAGCCAACATTGTTACTGCATGAAATTGCTTCGTGCTGATGTGCTGTTAAGACAACTGCTCACTTTGTACGTCACATATATTCATTAAAAAACAACCTTTTTAATTGTATAATTGTCGACGTTTTGGCAACTGCTGCTGGCTTCTTGGGAACAACTGTCCACCAGGTGTCGCTGCGGCGGACAGCAAGTAATCATAAATGTGGATGTTGATAGGATCTCTTGTCTCGGTTGATCGACTTGCGAAGAAGGCAGCAATGGTTGCCGAAACGTCAACAATTATACAATTAAAAAGGTTGTTTTTTTGATGAATGTAGATAACTTTTTAAGTTATCGTTTTTCATCTATGAGTCCATTCAAAGAAGTCGCTCACTTGTTTGGTGAACAGGGAAGAAGTCATGGTACGAATATCCGACCCTTCGCTGTTTGATGGAAATGTCTATGACCAAGTATGTCCAGTCTGTTTTGCTTGTATATTTTATTCGTATATTTTTCCTTTTGTTTAGTCACTAGTCTCTGAGAGGAGGGTATTTTTATGGGTGCATTTCTAATGCTTATGGTGTCAACTGTCAAGGTGCTGAATAGAAATGGGAAGTTATTGTTGAAAAATCACTAGTGATTCTTTTTCAAAATTATACTGCATGTAATTTCTGGTATTTGTCGGCAACTTGCATTTTAATTTGATTAGTACTTTATACTTTGCAAAGCACTGTTCTCCAGTGACTCTGGTCTTTGATGCTATTGATTGGGCACTCCCACTATAAGGATACTGGTTTAGCAATCTTGTGTTAATTTTTTATGGACACATAGTTGCAAATCTGGAAGATGCCCTTTAAGTTAATGTTTATGTGCTTGTTTTTTCTCCATTATGGTCACTAATTTCATTGAACAGTGAGGGAGGGATGTATTCGCTCCATGCACTGGTAGGCCACGTACTGTGTACACGCATGATAAGAAAGGCTGCAGAAATTAATGATTAATTAATCGATTGATCATTATAAAAGATAATCATTGAATTTTGGGGGAAATTGATTGAAATTTGATAAAAATTAACATGTGATCAAGATTTTTACTCGTATGGTGTTAGTTTGACAGTCTGCAGTTTGTGGTCTATGACTTTCACAATCTGTCTAGTGCATCATCAGTTTTTTTAGCCGACTGTACTTAAGTAACGGTTGAACTGTTGTCATAGTTGTCATCCGTCCATCTGTCTGTCACGGACGTACTGTGGCTAAACAGTGCAAGATAGGGCCTAGGCTGCTATTGATCACTAACAGGAAGTCGCATATTGGCTTTCAAATAACATATAAATCATTGACCTTGGATGGCTTTGAAGGGTCATAGCACACTATGGAATGTAATATATCAAGCTATAAGTAGCCATATCTCGGAAATGGTGTGAGATAGGGCCTAGGTTGCTGTTGATTACTGATAGGAAGTGGCACATTGGCTTTCAAATGACTTAAAAATCATTGACCTTGGATGACTTTGAAGGTCGCTGACAACCAGTCTTCTTCTTCTTAGCATATGCTCTGCATGCCGAGCCAGGCAATAGCCTCCTCATCAGCCAAATGTAAGGCTGACAGCCCGCCCGGAAATTTCGTATCTGGACAATCGTTCGCAATGTGTGACATAGTTTGTGAAGATGTGCCACAAGAACAGGACGGATCTGAAGCCTGATTCCAGCGGATGAGGTTGGCTGCACATTGACCTGGCCAGTGCAAAAGTGGTTCAACGTCGACCACAAGCGTCGATTTAGGTCGAATCCAGGAGGCGCAATGGAGTACAGTCAACTATCGTAGCGACAGCTGGGTTTCTTGTCTGATTTTGCTTTAGTCTGCAAAAGATAACATTTGTGTACAAAAATAGCCGCGTTTAATCAATTAACTTTTGGAAATTAATCCATTAGAAATGTTCTGATCTGTAGCAGCCCTACTGATAAGTTTTTGGCTGTAATTGATGCCACATTGAAGTGGTCTCATAATATGTTGCTGATTTGATGTAATGTGCAGTAGTTTTAAGTTTCCACCAACAGCACTGGATGATGAGACTAGTGAAGAGTTCAGTGCACGGGAAAGCCAGGTTTATTGATCAGCTCTGTATTAGCTTTAAACGGCATTTTGTCATTTTATTACGTGCAACAGCAGCTACTGCTGTAGTTCATCTTAGCCATCGCATTTTTGTTTGTCTGTCTGTCTGTCTGTTCGTTCGATCAGTAAAAAACTATGCGATCTAGGATCACTACATTTTCACCATTGGCTGCGTAGAAGACTCTAGTTTCAGGATTAGTAGAGCTTTTCCATAAATTTGAAAGGGGTCACCCCAAGTGAGGGCGCTAAATGACAGAAGGGTAGGGAAAATTTGCGATTTCCAGCTGATATGGCATTGGCTGAGTGAGACAGGTGACGCCATCTGGCGAGTACGAGTAAAACACTATAGATAATTAGTCACCGTTCATCTGGCGCCCTCTGGCGACTGTAAAAGAAACTTGTTTGCTACGATGGGTGAACTTAGATTTTGTTTTACTGGGTTTTCAAACATACACTGCTGATGCGCATTTTCATTTGCATTACGTAGCTGGGTTTTTCTTGCACTGTTTTTATGCGCGAAAGCAGCTACTGCTTTCAGCGCGTCTTAGCCATCGCAATTCTGTCTGTCTGTCTGTCACACGAGTGGATCAGTCAAAAACGGTGCAAGCTAGAATCGCCAATCTTCACCGTCGGCTACCTGGAAGATTCTAGTTTTAGAAACCGTAAAGCTTTTCCATAAATTTAAAGGGGGTCACCTCAAACGAGGGCCCTAAATGAGAAGCGGGTGGGCAAAATTTGCGATTTTTGGCCAATAGCTCGCTGTATCTCAGTAACGGTGCGATATAAGGCCTAGGTTACTATTAATCACTAATAGGAAGTCGTATACTGGCTCTCGATTGGCGCCGAATTCAATGACCTTGAAT
>Ga0056128_1000939_pt1 | contig 30117 bp, 23 predicted proteins | sample WorMetLIZISLAND2_FD_71113 | JGI IMG/M metagenome (GOLD analysis project Ga0056128, IMG submission 71113) | Marine gutless worms symbiont microbial communities from Max Planck institute for Marine Microbiology, Germany - Olavius geniculatus... ... | reverse complement strand
CGAATTTATGGAAAAGCTTTACGGTTCCTGAAACTAGAGTCTTCCAGGCAGCCGACGGTGAAGATTTGGTGATCCTAGCTTGCACCGTTTTTGACTGATCCACCCGTGTGACAGACGGACGGACGGACAGAATTGCAATGGCTAAGACGCGCTGAAAACACTAGCTGCTTTTGCGCGTAAGAACTATTTATTATGCAGGATGTTACAGTAAAACGTACCAAGTTTAGTGCGCCTTAGCAGATAACTTTACTATCGTAAACACACGCGGGTTTTACCGAAATATTTCGATTTTTTTTTATTAAAAAACGGCAAAATACGAACGGTACAAGTACATTTTTATTTGTTTATCAGCAGATAAGTGAACTTATAAAGGCCAGATAGTGGCATCGCTAAAACTGAAATAACGCTGAGCAATTGACCGGGACATTAAAGAAAAATTCGTTGAAAATTGTTTTCATTGAAGTTTTGGCGCATTTTTGTTGCAAACGTTAGTTAGTTCAGGAAACGGAGGGCTGTTTGATATGTATGAAGAATTGATTGGGCATAGATATTGGCAGCTCTGAAAATAATGAAACGCTGCAGTATTGGCCAAGTACTCTAGTATCGGCCGTCGTCTCTCGTTAAGGCGGTACCCACATCATGCGATAAAACTAGAGAAAATGTAAAACTTGCATGCGATTTTGTTTTAAGCGCAGTGTCGTTAGAAACTTACAATCATTTTATCAACAGTCTTTTTATACATAATGTTCTTGTTAACGCTGTATTCGTAAAAGAAAATGCAAGTAACGCCAGTGTCGACGTCTGACCATTATGTGTTGTTATTTAGCATTTAACTAATGTAAGCCCTACAAAAATTGTGTATTGATTAGTAGAAAATAATTTTTTTCTAAAAATTTTCGGGTTTAGACGTAATTTTACGGCGAATGATTCAATTTTTTTGGTGTAAAACTTCGTGCGGTTTTTCTTGCACACCATAATGTAAGCTGTAATTCGAATTGCAATTAAAAGGGTAAAGAAGCCTCTGCAGTTGGTCTGAAAGCGGTAGTCGGACTTCTAGCGCATTGGTGCCATATATCTCATCAAATCAGTCGGCCGAGACTGTGCTGTATATAGGCGCATTTCATGCGGCGACTGCGTTGAATTGCGGCCTGAACGCTGACCCAATGTCCTCATAGCTGCAACATTACGGCTCTTTCAGCTTTCGCACCCCAGAGCGACAGCCAACCACGACGACTAATGAAATTAACGCATAACCAAAATTAGCCAAAGCTGGGAGCAGGAAACATGCGACGACGGAGTTTGGCTTTAGACTCGGCTCTTTAATTGCAGCACTAACGCTGTTGCCGGATTGTACTGAACTACAAGCCTATAACTGCTGAAATTTGTCTAGACGATCAGTGTGAAAACAAAATACCGTGGAATCTGTCCAGTGTCTGCCTTTCTGCTTACAAAGTACGCTTTTCCACAATCTGCACAAGCCTAACTCAAGTGACTGAATACACATTTGTGATGTTGACTTAAATGAGCAAGCGCAAGTCAAAATGCTTCTTCTAGGTGAGGTCTGTGATGTCATAAAATTGAATCACGAAGACTGAGTGGAGTTAGTGGACGGACTAGGCTGATTTTTGGTGACGTTTACTTTAAGACTCCAAGTCTGCTATGTAAGTTATTGCATAAGTTGTCTTGATTATAAGAGCTGAGAATTCTGTATGAATTTGTTTTCGACGTGTAGCCTAAGTTGCCTAACTCGTTAACTTGTCATCTCGAAAAGATTAATCTGCTGTCGTTTTCAACTTTTTCGGACGACGACGCCCTTTGTTCCTGGCCAGAACTGCAACTATGACAATTAACCGACAATGCAGAAAACTGTGATTTGCGCTTTCCTACATTTCTGCCTTCGTCATTAACAAACTGTAGGGTCTACCGTATACTTCATTTTCAGTTGATCGCAACATTGACTAGTAGCATTTACAAAAGAAAATGCTTACACAAAACACATTTCAGGGACTGGCTCCGTTTCCAAACCCTTTACCGGTGGGGGTTTGCACTTCGGACCCCACTGAAACAATAATTCTTTTTTGACACTTGCTAATATTTACTCCCCCTCGTTCACGCCAACGTCGATATAAAGCACAGTAGGCCTAATGCTGCATGCCGGCGACAGGCGTTGCTGTATTAATAATTCAAACATGAGCAAAGTCGACGGTGGCGAGACAGAGACGGGCCGTTCGTTTCGTCATTCAAGGAATATGCGCTCACGTTGTATGTTGTACGCCTACGTATCGCGTCATTGATAAGCTTTTGTCAACGGCGTGAGAGGAATTGATTTTCCAACGTCTAGCTGCAGACACATGCAACCACGTGCCGAAGAGTAGGCCTATAAGCATAGATGCAGACTTTTAGAAATACTTTTATTTTTTTCTTCCCACCTGCTAAATCCAACTACGAGCTTTTGAGGATTGTTGTATTTTTTCTAGCCCACTAAAATACAAATACGTCATAGTGCAAGTGACAAAAAGTGAACAGTTTTAGCCTCAGATGTACCTAAAGCCGTTTGGCGGTCGGGCAGACCGTAGATTTTGAGGTTATAGCTCTGTAGCTGCGCACTGTTGTCACGAACACAAGACACATTTTAGACCTAATATATAAAATGGCGACTTATAAAAATAACGATAATGTTAATAAACCGGATGCCGAGATGCGAACATTGGCTAATTTTATCGCTACAAAAAATCTTCAGGAATTAAATGTCTGCGGGGGCGTTGCCCTCACAAGATTTTTGCCTATATGGGGCGCCTAGTATGCTGTAAGACGTGTGTTGACGGACTATGACGTCGTGCAGTCGAGTGTACAGAGTGGACCAATAGTGACATCCTTTTGTTACTTGAGTTTCCTGTCTTGTTACAGATGCATTATATTTGCAATTTTTATTTACTTCTATATCATTTTTATTAAAAAACTCGTTTTTGACTGCCGATGTAAAAAAAAGTTTTGTTTTATGCAAATAAATTGTAATCTGGTCACGATGGTTGAATTAGCCAACGATGATAGCTGTTTGATTTACAATCTGAGTGTGAAGAAACGCTGGCGTTCCGAAAAAAAAATAAAAACGTTTCCAAATAAACAAACAAATTAATAAATTGCAAACAGCAAATGCTACAATTATTTAAACAGATGTCTGGTGTTTTGTGGTTTATATGGCATTATATAATTGACGTGGCCAAAAGGGGTATGTGTGACGAAAGCGTGGACATACGCAGACGGTTAAGAAACGAAATAGATGATCGATGACTGCTGGTGTGAACGACTAGCACCGTACACTGACCGTGACAAGCAGACAGAGGGCGGTATAGATGCAGCGCGTGATTGAAGACCGAGCGAGTTTTTGATACGATGGATTCCTCTGTACCATCCTGGCCGCTTCTACCTTGCTATAACTAACTCTTATTTTCCAGCGTCCCTCAGTACGATATGAAGATGGACTACTGCATGGAATGCTGTGTTCGGACTCCGCACGTTGTTGAATTATGTTGCTTTATACTAAACACACAGGCTTTATACAGTGTTTAACTGCATACGTTTTGCTGTTAATCGCGAATTTTTGCAGTTTTTAAGTAGAGCAGATAAATTCGTTATCAGAATCTCTAACTTATCTGAAAAGGCCCTTTCTTATAAAGAAAATGCAATCGCACTTTTATAACTATAGTATTGCAAAAAACCGAAAATAACATCTAAAAAGAGGGACGCTGTGAACAGTTGGGCACTTTTTTTTCTAAACTCAAAGCTACATGTATCAGTTAGTTTTGAATGTACAGTTATTACAGGGCCGTAGCAGCTGTATTTTGATTGACCGGCAGAGGCGCAGTGGCGGTTCTAGCCAGCAATATCTGGGCGAGCGGGGTCCAGGGGCAGAGCCCCTGGTCAGAGAGCCAGGGGGCGAAGCCCCTTAAAGCTAAAGCGCTTTTGGTTTTTGGACGTTCAATGAAAGCCGCAAATTTGCCCATTTTTTTAAATTTGGAAACGCAAAGAAATCAGATTATTTGTATTAACGTTGCAAAAAATTATGGGTGGCTATGAAACTGGGAGGCCTGGAGCAAAACTGGAGGCCCCCGGCCCGGGAATGAAACCGCAACTGCGTAGGCGAATCTAAGAGTCGCATTTTTTGAAAAGGAGAAAAGGTCGAGCAGCCGAGTCTAGGCGCCGAAATCGCGGAAGGTGTGGGGTATGAGGAGTAGTTACCCTTTCCGCACAGGAAAGGGATATGGTGACTGAGGAGAAGGCACTGACTTTTTGCATTTTTTGATATTTAAATGTCGAAATGGCGTATTTTCGCGGACTCTTCTGTGCTAAATTTTGTTTCTCCCTATGACAAAAAGCAGTAAAAATGCATCCAGAATGTATGAACTGTCATAGAGATCGACTTATGCGATAAAGAGAATACGGTCACGGAGTAATGTCGCAAAGAGCTGTGCTTTGTTTTGCCTTGCCAATGAGTGCATTATGAATCTGTCTAATGAAATTGACAAAATTTATACCCAGCAACATGCATTTCCAGCGTTTTTTCATTCCCGAAAAGCGTTGGTTGTCGGGTTCCAGATTTTAGTCTTTCCTTGTCCCTCCTAAATTTGCTTTTATGCAGACTTCTTATTATGGGCTAACCTTCGTCTCCCCCCCCCCCGCTTCGGAACGTTGCTTTCTCCGTTTCTTTACAATATTATGCTACTGTCATTCACTTACACACCTTATAGCTTGAAATTTTCAAGCTATAAGTCGCTGTATTTCAGAAACGGTGGCATAAAATTATAGGGCCAAGGTTGCTAGTGATCACTAATAGGAAGTCGCATTAATTTCTTTCATATGACACAACCTTGGATGACCTTAAAGGATCATTACGCACTCTGTTACGTCAATCGTACGGTATTATGGCTAAACCGTACGTCGTAGGTTTGGCGACGGTGCCGTTGAATAGGGTGATTACGAAAAGAGAAAATTGTAGGATTATCTGCAGCAGTTTGGCCGCACTTTTAAATGCAAAGTTGCTGTCTGTAGCTATTACCATGTGCGTCGAATTATCATGTCGTATCATAGAGTTAAATGTAGCGTTTGATATAGCAGCGTCACCATAGAGTGTGTAGCACTGTAGTCACTCTGGAAAATCGCTTTCTTTCCGCGGCCGGAATGCAGATGCAGACTCCCGCGAACAGTGTAGTTCCAGCTCTCTAGATGCATCACTAACGATAACTTCCAGATACGAGCTGTCATTGACCTGGCCCGGTGCACCGCGATTTGGCTTTTAGAAATTATAGAAAGACGAAATGAAGCAGCTAAATTCAAAATAGGCCCCCTAATCATTCTTTATTGCTGTTTTAGGCTAATTGTTTTGTTTGTCAAATATAGTCGGAGAAAAAAATCTTGCATCGCCCAAATATTGGTCCGGCAGCCGCCGGACCTGCCGGACCGCTTTCTACGGCCCTGTATTATTTACTTGTTATACTGCTTAATAATTATAATATCCGAGCTATTGTGATTAAAGTAAGCTAGGTGTAATAATATTATAAATAAACTGAGAAAAAACCAAAACCTGGTTTGGTTTCTAAATCTAAACTACACCGTCAATCGTTTTCCAAAAAAACTTCCAATCAGTTTGCTACGAGGCCTACTGCAGTTGCGGGCAAGTCACGGTGGCAGTAGGCCTATTGACAGAAAGGTGGACAGCTGTCGATCGCTGTCGACAGGACGAACGGCCAAGAACATTAAATAATCTAAACCAGGCACAAGCAAATCGAATGGGAAAATTTCACAGCGAAATCGGATTGGTAACTTAAAACATGTCGCCGAGTAAAAATTAAACGTTTAGTTTTATTTTGGGCTCTCATGTGCAATGCACTTGATTTTATACAAACTTACTGTGCATCATTAAGCTTACTTGTAAAATATTAAAGTTAGTTTTCGTAGGCCTATACTAGTTTTTAGCCGACCGTATTTAAGTAACGGTCGAGCTATTGGCACGGTTGTCATCTGTCCATCTATCTGTCGTGTCACGGGTGTATTGTGGCTAAACGTTAAGTCGTAAAGAAAATTTTCTTTACAAAAATAATTAGCCCTGTGCCTAAAACTCGGGCATGCAACATTTCATCGATCTAGTGCGAGGGGAACATTTTCAAATTTAGGGTTGAATGGAGGGGGTAGGAAATTTAATGGAAAACTAGCCATATCTCGAATACGGTGAGTGATAGGGTTAAGGTTACTATTAATTACTAATAGAAAGTGACATACGCCTTTTCAAATAAGATTAAAAAACATTGACCTTGGATGACCTTGAAGGGTTATAACGCACTACGGCATGCCAATCGTGCGGTATTGTGGCTAAACGGTAAGTCATGTGCGGTCGGCGTTGGTATTATCGAATAGAGCAATGGCGACTTTGTATAGGCTGTCAATAGTAACTGTGTTTCCATCTGCAACGGTTTGGCCGCATTGTTTAACGAAATGTTTGAAGCTACAAGTGGCCGTATCCCGGAAACGGTAAGAGGTAGAGCCAAAGATTGCAATAAATCACTAATAAAAAATCGCCTACGCCCTTTCAGATAAAATGGAAATAATCAACCTTAGATGACCTTGAAGATCACTGATAACCAGAACGGTCGGCTATCCTAGCGACAGCTGGACTTTTTGTTTACAAAATGATGTAGCGAAGTGTTTAGGGCCTAAGATGCGATAGACCATTAATAAGTATTTTATTGCAAACTTACTGCTGAAACGCCAGTAAACAAATATTTTGTGAAAAATGGCTCACAAATGACGGGCGGCAGAAAAAACAGTAAATATGCATGGAACTTAGATTACAATTTTTATGCACGGATAATGAGCTTGGCGTTGATTGAAGTGTCTTTTGATGTAAAGTAATTTGCGATAAAAGTATTGAAATAAGCATTAGCCAATCATGAAGCCAAAAGACGTTGATGGATACGGTATATAATTATTGTCTGAATATCAGCCATCAAAGAGTAAACCATCTTAGTCTGCTGAGTGCCGAGTGAAAACGAATGTCAACAGTAAAATAAGTCCGAGAAAGCACACTCCGCGACCGCAAGCTTGCCATCATAGTTCCGGGTTGAACGCATTTTTCGTTAGTGGTTTTGACAAGTGAGTAGTCGTCGTCAATTACGACGAAGTGATCGATAGCAGGAGAAACTAAAATTAGTCACGTGCGAGAGAAAACAACGTGCAGACTGACTGACATGTGTCACGCCTTAAAGCGTGCCTTTTTGATCTACTCTCTGATAACGTTGTTCAAGGTGCTTTTTACACACTGATTGATTTATTGATCGATGCACTCGCTAGTCGGTACTAAGATCGATTCACTGATACTTCTGTATTTTGCCGTCCGACGCTATGGCAAAGCGCAGTACTACGTGGTTTCGTACTGTGATATTCTAACTGAGTTTAACTGGCATCATTATAAGCCTTTGTGTTTAAACACGGTCTACAGTGCATCGTGCGAGTATAACGAGGCACAATACACTGTAGACAGTGCTGAAACATACACGGTGTGCCAAAAAATAATCCAACTTGTTTCTGTGAGAACTTCGTCAAATCTCCATCAAATTTAATAATTTTCGGCGTAAGGATAGCCAAGACGATAAAAATATGTAAGGTACACTCACTGTCTACCTCACGTAGTTTATGTTAACGCACTACCGCGTAAAACGCAGATGTTTTAAATTGTTGCATTACACAGTGATAATCAGTATCAGATTGCTCACTTTTATATTATCAATTTGACAGAGAATGCTGTGTGATGTAATAATTTTGTGGTATTAAATATTTTACGCTAAAAATAGCAGAGACAACAAAATAACAGATTAATGAGCTTAAAACACATTTTGTCCATGAATGAGTGATGTGCATTTTAATCAGTTGATTGTTAATGCTACTGTCAGCCGTGGCGTCACGTCTAAGCCATTGTGTACAATTTGGGCAAAAATTTTGATAATTTGGAAGCAAGTTGCTACACAGACTTATAATTCCAATAAATAAATCACATTTTAGTTTACTGTGTGCATAATTAAGTCGTTAAAATTTTTACGGAGACAAAAACTAAACATAAGGCAACAATTTGGAGCATCTGCGTTTTACACGGTAGTGCGTTGACATAAACTATGTGAGGTGGACAATAAGTATACCTTACATATTTCTATTGTCTTAGTTATCTGTGTGAAAAGTTATCAAATTTGGTGCAAATTTAACGAAGTTCTGACAAAAACCAGTTGTGTCATTTTTTGGTCCACCCTGTACTTATTTTATGACCCTGATCGTCGGTGAGTTCTGTCTGAAAATGGAAATAAATGCTGTGCACAGACTTGAGTTAAGTTTCGGTTGCCAAGCGTGACTGGAGTGAGATTATTCGCAGTTATAACACTTCAGACACTGCAGTGAGAGATGGGCGACAAAATATAAATTTGTGTTTTTATTTGCTTTATTGCTTCGGTCACCAGTCCCACGCACTCCGCAACACTAGCAAGCCACACAGTCGGCGATTTAACTGGTAAGAATTTAACCGTTGCTGATGACTGCGAGTTTAAGTTAAGTTTAATTACAAAATTCGAAGACATTGATAAAATTATTTACCAGTGTAAATGATGATATAAATCTACAAGTAATTTGAGCAAAGCTCACGTGACGAGCGATAGCAGCGGTCCTGCCACTTGGCAATCAGTGTAGGCCTACAACAATAAGATATTAATGCATTTTAAAAGAGTACTTAAATTTGAGGCCTCCGTACGGAAGACTTCTTGAATATAAGAGATCAAAAATGTTTGTGAACAAAATCATTCTCGCTCGCGATAGAAACGAAACATTTTTTATACGAAGTGTATATGTACAGAAACAAAGCGTTTATTTCAAGATGTTTGACGTGGTGACTTTTACCAACATGAAAACTTCCAATTAGCACGTATTGTGGTGCTGATTTTCTGCGACACCTGAGCTTCTGACTCATTAGTAATCGATACGAAGCCAGACTAATTCAGATATTTGCGCGTAATGACCCTTTCCATCCATCCCGTGCCTCATTTTGTCACGCACGCTTAATTAATTGGAGATGTTTCCGTTGTACATCTTTAGCGGTCGAGTAACAGTTAATCAACGGTCATTTTAATTATTAATCGACCAACGGTTTTTTCGTATTTTTTGCATGCATGTACATCTTATGTCCTGATGTTTTACAGTAGGCCTTCGAAGCTGCAGTATATCTTATTGTTTCAAAATTTTTTGAAACGTTTAAAAAACACTAAGCGATAAACAGAAACTAAAACTGTTTATTATTTGTTAACATTATTTGACGTCATAACATGCGATATCTTTCCTGGAGTCCGAACTTCATATCATTTATGTAACTAAAATCAAACTCTAGACACTAAACACTTATAGACAGTAGACAGCCCAGATCGTAATCCAGTAGAATCGGCCAAATATTCACAAAAGACAGTAAAAAGATTATAGTTTAAACACTATATTGATTAAATTATTGTTACTTGACTGCTAGAGAAGACCTACAACATAGGCCTAAGCGTGCCTAAATAAGCTCGCGTGACTGAATAGAATACAGGACATGAGATCATTAAAAGCATTTATATCTAACTGATGCTTTATCGATTATTACGGCATTATTATAAAAATCAAACTGCAAAGATTATAGTCCTCGTATAATGTTTTTATGGAACCGAAATTCATAACGTCAAGCAATTCTCACGACAGCTACTTTTAGTCACCCTTTTCACGCAAGTACAGCCTACATAAATAACCTGGGTGAACATTTCGCGCCTTAGGCAGGTCAAAGATCTTTCGACGGACAAATAAAACACCTAACTCCAAGTCGTGATAGTTGACATGATTTTCTACGCATGACATACGAGGATGCGTATATACGCTGCGTCAAAGATGCTGAAATTGGCTGGGTATACAAATGCAGCGACTGTGCGCAGCTAAAGATCGCTCGTGCTTCGTTATGCCGTGTTTACGCGAGGCGATCGTGGACGCGACTATCGCCGCGATCAGTTGCTTGTAATAAATACATGAGGCGACTGTCGCGGTGACTGGTCGCGGCGACGATCGCGGCGACGATCGCCGATCGTTCAAGCAACCCGTTCGCGGATCGTCGCCGATATGCAAATTATATCGATCAAAAATAAGCTTTATTGCTGGGACCTAAACGGTCATAATAATGTACGTTTTATTGCGTATGGCAGCCAGTGGCTAGATTGGCATAAGAAAAAAAAATTACCAGGTCGCCGGAGCTTCAGAACAGTACACCTAGCTTTCAAGCTGAAACTCACAATACCAGATATATTTCAACTAATTTCACAAATTAACATTGACATTATCATCGTCGGACTCCATTTCCAACGTAAACAGTGTGACGTCAACAATAGCGTAATAACACAGTAAATATATCCTCGCCAAACGTTGCGCTCATTTGCATAATCGCGGCGGCCGATCGCCTGTAGTGAATACACGAGATCGTCGCGGCGATCGGTCGCGGCGACGATCGTGGCGATCGTCGCCGCGAAGATCGCGGCGACGATCGCCTCATGTATTTAGTACTTTATGCAATGACGCCCCACAGGCACCGTCAACGTGACACAAACAGCGTGACTTGTAGCATGGCTCTTCTCGGTAGCGAGTAGCGCTGCGGCCATTCAGCTTGCGCAGTGAGAGCGACTTTAGCAGCAGCTGCGGCAACTGAGTCAACAGAATCATCTTTTCACTGCAGGCCAAAGCACAGCAAACATCTCTTCACGTGACGCCACTCTGCCTATCCATCCAACTCACTGACTCAATGACGTATTGTCACACTAAAACACCGCGACATTAAAAAGCTAAAACGTTCACTTTCAAGTACTTCGGTTTTTTTTAACTCGAATTGAAATTTTGTGTTTCGTGGTCCCTTGTGGGCGACAGATAAAATCAATCAAAGCACATGTAGGCTACAGTACGTGGCGTCATTGTGTCTAGAACGAATCAAAGGCGTACTGTGACAAAAGACTATAGGCTGAGTGTTCACGTTTGCTGTATGCAATGTCAGATAGTTCAGCTTTTAGTCGGCGCCACTGTATGCCATTCCGCCTACTAAACACATTTCTCCGTAACGCGGTCTCTCTATCTATCGTCTGCCTGTCGTCTGTCACGTTTTGCTTTAGCCGTTTGACAGATTTAGAAGCTATTTGGCAGGTACATTTGTGGGGTCCAATGACACACTTGGTTAGATGGAGATGGTAGAGGTTCTTGACTCTGTATGAAAAGGGGATATTCATATTCGGGGTCGAACTTTCAACCACAACATGCAATTGCCTCCGACTTACGAAAAGAGATGATTTATGATTTACCGGGTGGCAGCATCGGTCAGCGATGCCTCTTCAGACCAGATTACTTTAGAGCTTGTCAAACTACGTTTAAATGAGCCGAGAAGCTTGGCAGCCGACGGATCTACAGTCAGCGCATGACAGGGAGTTCCAGACAAAAGGAACGCTAAAAGCTTTCGCCGATAACGCTAGTGCCATCCGAGCTACAAAAAAATTTGTTAATGCTAATAATAATAAATAAAACCCAATTTCGAAGATAGGCATTTCATTTAGCTCATAAATGGTTTCAGACATCATATAGGACCGTTAAGATGCGCACAGGCATGCATCAGAAATGTCACGTGACGGTCAGGCCGACTAGATGAGTAAATGTATTTAAATGTTTAGTTTCCTTAGTCCTCGTCTCAGTATCACTGCCTAGTAAATTTCGCAGCGACATGGCTGCTATGCGCAAAAAAATGCCAAAAATGAATACTAACGTCTAAACGGTAAAAATAGATACAGGCGTCCGAAGCGGAGCAGCAGCGAAGGGAGAAGCAAGGGTTAATGCCGAAGAGAAGATGAAATAGCTAGCTGTATGATCACTTCGCTATATTTATAGTCAACTAATTCAACTAATTCGTTAGCAAGCGTTTCTGCTAAATTTATCATGTTGTGGCGAAAAATCGTGACTTGTAATCTTGTTTTTAGCACGTTGCATCAATAATTTTAATATTTTTACTGCTCTCGGGTCACGCTAATATGCTAGCCTTTGTGTACAACTATTGGCTTAGTTTTCCATACAACTTAAGGCTATGCAATTCTTAGTTACAAAAGTATTTATAAGTGTACAGAATATGCATATGCATCGCTAACAAAAGTTTACGCCATATATTAAGTGTTTGAATAAGTGCAGCTTAGAATAAAATTGTATCAAAAGCGCTTTGCACCAAATTATTAATAGAACACCTTATGTTTAACTTATAGCAGTTTGGCGAATGTAAATATGTAAAACAAGTAATCAAGTAAACCTAGTTATAGTTTGCTAAAATGACAACAGACGGTGTAGTTCGCAAACAAGGTACAGAAACTATTCTGAAATACAACTCAAACTATAAATCATTTCAAGAATTATTGTAGGTGACTGTACTTTAATATGGCCAACGAATCAATCACTTCGTCGACCAAGAGATGACAATTTTGACCACAGAAACAGGTGCCCTGGGAAGGGAGCAGTTAAGAAGTTTAGCCGCCGTAAAAAAGCAAAAACAGTCGTCTGTCTTTGTCCGTAGAAACTACCATGCATGAGTGAAACTATCCACAAAACGACAACAATAGGTAATCGGCGTTCTTTTCGCTCTCTACTCACTGAGTAAATTTCTAGAACAAATAGGTTTAAAAATACTAAACAGGATCTGACAGGCACAGTCAATGGCGGCATTTTTTCATTGCTATGTTAAAAAGATCTGGTCTAACCTCCACTCACAACGTGTCACTAAAGTAACCAGGGATGAACGTCCCAATCCTGTGACCGAAAATCACATCCGGGAAAATAGACAAAAATACTTTCTCGCTATCATTCCATTAGGAGTGTTTTGTGAGGCTGAAAATGCGCCATATGCACTGAACGAATTTCGCCCAATTTTTCTCACGACATATATTCTTAAATAATTCAATTTCACATCCAAATCCACGTCTGCGTCTTGTTTTCGTAACCCTGGAAAATATTCTGCGAGCGCCCGCGACCACGGCAGTGGCATTAAGTATAGGAAGACTGCATGCGCAGTGCCTTCTGACTGGCAAGACTGTCAGAGATATCCGGCAATTCAGCGGCTGCAATAAATCGCCTCCTGATGGTAATAATAGCCTGAAGACATCTATGCCTCTCTGTGTTACTGATAGAAAGGTGTAGTAGCAACGTTGAGGTTACGCGCGTCGTTTTGTGTGCTTGGAGACATTATCTATTATGCATGCACACGATCAGCGAAGCACGTCCCCAGATGCTAGGTCCGTGCTAACTGTGATGTGCGTGAAAACACTCATGATCTTAGACGTAGCCAGTCAGACAAAATGCAACTTTACGCTACTTGCGAAAAATAAACAGTTCAATGCATATAGACCTAGCGCCGACTGATAGAAATCATTGAGGTGCGACCTTCTTTTTTTTGTTTTTTTTGTTTTTTTAAAATATTTTTTACCCTATCTGCCCTTTCACTCTTTTCCCCTATTTCTCTTTTTTCCCACCCGTAAATCTACTAGTTTGGGGCCACGGGATTCGGCAGTCGGCAACTATAGATGGACAGGACAATCCTGAATTAAAACAAAGCTATCAGTCCGCAAGCTGGCAACTTGCAATTTAATGAAAACAACTGTTTCAACTTTACAGCAACAAATCATCGATTTTTGCCGAATTAGGCCTATGTGTCTGTTGCCGCTAAAATAAAATTAAAACGGAGCAAACCAAAACCAAAACCAAAGCAAACCAAACCAAAATAATTAAATAACCGGTTTAAAACACTGACATCTAAGCCTCTGTCGTCAAGCAGCACAGTTACGCACAGTATCCGTGACGAGCGAGCATACAACGCCATGCACTCTCTGTGGTCTTGCAGTGTCGCACAGCCGAGATATTGAATATCGATAAGCTATACATGAATTCATAAAATACAAACTTTATTCGTCTGTTCGTTGTAGTGAGACATCTAGCAGCGAACAGAAATCGTTTCTTCGAGAAACGGAGAGAGGCAACACGAGTTGCTGAAACGTCAACAAATTATCTGACAACAGTGTATTCTGATGAATTCTTAAGCATACTAATGACTGTTTCAACACCTGATTTAACAACTACAGAGATTCACGCTGTAAAATTAGGTTGGTTAACGTTGTTCAAATAATATTCGAAACTCTATAGCAAATTTCCACTTTTTATCGACAACAACAAAACCAATGTAATGGCGATCTGACACACAATATATTAAAATGTCACTAGTTGCATATAACGTTACTCAGCGTTGCCGTTTGTTTGCATACAAAATCAAGCTCCGCGTTTAATATTTTAAATCACATGTAGATACTTACAAACAAAAATGGCTACTGGCTATTAACATGAAAACGGGGAATTTTTTCTAAAAATATGCATAAAAATTACACAATAGAGATGCATTAGGCCTAAATCATATTATTTGCATTTCCTCCAAAGATACGACAGTTCGATGAAATTAGCGAAAACAGGAAATAATCAACATTTCAGAATCCCTCTTTATTACTTACATATCCTTCGTGAAACGTGGCTACACAAATGAACATTTTAGTACTGCGGTCTTATTCACGAAATAATTACACTGCTGTCAATATGAAATGCGTACCGTTAACTTGTGAAATTACTGCAAACAATATTTTTTTTCATTTGGCGACAAATAAATGAATTAAGCTCTCTGCAACTATACAGTATAGGTCCTACATGAAATACAGGTCATGGAAGCTAGAAACACTGATAATGTGCTACTTAATAAAACAAACTACACAAAAGCACTTGAAACGGTTGCCGTCGACTCCGTCCACTGTTTATTTATCATAAAGCATAATGTGTCGCCACGAACTTGCAAATAAGTTGTATTTTGTTTTAGGGGTTTGCACATATTGCAATACAGCAACACGAGTTACTTTACCGTTGTATCATAGCATTGCATCTAATTTCTATAAAACACATACAAGCCTCTTAAGTCTAAAAAAATACTAACCGTCAAGATATAAAAAAACTCTGGTCCACGTTGGAGAAGCAAGTGAATATACGTGTCAGACGCAACCCGTCTGGACAAAACCCCCTTTTACAGGTAAAACGCGTGACTTCAGAACTAGAATAACATACAACAAAGTACGGAAATATGGCATAATCGTTATAAAGGGAACTAGGGAAGAAGTTTGCAGCAGGGGCTTTTGTCGTGAGAAGGTTTGAGGTGGATGATTGTCTGTACCCTGTGAACGGACAGATCATCACGATTCCTCAGTGAAGGTGATCATTGGGACGCAAGCCTGTGCAGCTACAGCTGAGTTCACCTCGACGGCGGCGGCGTTGCTGCTGTTGACGCCCGACGACGTCGCAGCTTTGAGTCGAGTTCTCTCACTCAGACCACGCAGTCGCGGCGCTGAGACGTGCAGACACGCCAACAACTTGCCACAATTACGACCACCGTCCGCAGCCACCGGCGACAGAGCCGCACTGGCCGTACGACCGCCACCACGACAGCTCAGCAGCCGGCGGAACGCGTCGCGAAAGTCTCGGTTGAAGCACGGGTAGATGATGGGATTGAGGGCGGAGTTGGTGTAGCCGACCCAGAACAGTACGGTGACGCCCCAGTCAGGCAGCTCCGGACACGCGTCCCCGCACAGAGTCGCTGTCAGGTACCAAGTGAAGAACGGAAGGAAACAGACGAGGAACGCGCCCATGATGACGCCCAGTGTCTTGGCGGCCTTATGCTCTCGCTTCATCGCTCGACGCTGGCGCGATCCTTCGCCATCGAACGTGGCCGACGCCCGACGATCCAACGGCGTGATGCTGAGAGCGCGGGGTCTGCCGGGAGACACCGGGGCACGACCGTTCACGTCCGAAGACGGCGATAAGTCGACGTAGGACGCGGAGCGGGACGGCCCGAGACCGGCCGTAGACAGATGCTGTATGCTCGGAGACGACGGCTTGGGTAATGTACTCACCAGCGCGGCAATCTGCTTCTCCTGCCGCCTTGCCTCGCGGTAGATCTTGACATACGTGAAGATCATGATGACTGCCGGCGTCCAGAATGACACGGTCGACGAGATTATACCGTAGACACGGTTCACCTGATCACAGATCAACCGGCACGCCTCGCTCTAGATATACCGTATGACTTTTACTACAAGCCTCAGCTTCAAGTAACATAGAACCCCCGGCTTGTAATGAAAACGTGGCATATTAAACTTTTCCCGCATAATTTCAAAATTCAAACACAGAACAAATCATACCGCTTGCATTTTCTTTTGCAATCATTTAAACCGGTGATCCAGAAAACAACGTCATCAGTAAGTAATTTAGTTAAAACAAAGATATCATGACCAGGTCCCGTGATGAACGTACGAACAAAATATGCAATAGTCGAGCGCTTTACAATTTTCGAAGTGACAGCCGAGACTGACTTGAGCTAATGATACTGCGGCGCACTAAGCGGCCGTTCATTGCCCGCATTAATGAGCAGTTAAACCCGCGGTGCAACACATAGACATACCACCACCCCAACCAGCAACGCTATGCCTTCACCCCGTAACGCGCAAGCCACTACTCATTTCTCAACCAGCTGAGGGTAAGAGGCTGAGTTGACGTAAGCACACGGCAGTATGTACCTTGAAAGAGCACTCGTTAATGTCGGCGGCTAATTTGTGTCGCTGTGATGCGGTCGTGTAGAGGCCGAGGTGTATCGGGATGTGTGAGAGACAGGCTGAAGCCGTCCAGACCCCGGCCAGTGTCAGCGCAGCCCGGCGGCGTGTCATGCGGCGCTCGTAGTTGAACGGATCGGTGACGGCGATGTACCGGTCCCAGCTGATGCAGCACAAGTGCAGCAGAGACGCTGTGGAGAACAGGACGTCATTGGCGTTGAACACGTCGCACGTCAGCGACCCAAACAACCACTGACCAGCCAGCACCTACACCAGCATACTCAGTTAATTAATCAACCAATTATAATCAATCGGCAAAACAAACAATCAAACAAATCTAATCTAATCTAAAACGATTTTTATAGCGCCAGTCATTGTCACAATGTGTGAACCAGAAGCGCTGCGTTAGCACTGAAAACAATCAACGTTGCCTTAATAACAGAACAATCATTGAAGGTTAATAACTGCAAGTAAATAATTTAGACGATGATGCCCATTGTCCGGTTATGATTTCTAAAGAGCCAGCAGGCTTTGAATCGTTAGTAGAAAGTCGAAAATTACTGAGATCTTGTTCTGACGTCTGCATTGCAGTATTCCAGACACGGAGTTCAGCAACCGTGAAAGCCCGGTTAGTGGTTACCGACGGTTGAAAGCGTCGCAGGTGACAGGCAGCAGACGATTGGCGCCAGCTGAGCGTAATGACGAGCGAAATATCGCATCAGCGCGGCGTCACGTCATAACGCAATCGCTCGAGAAATTGCGGATTCACTGTTCGGCCACTATGCTGCTGCAACTAGGCCGAACTGATAACCTTCAGAGGCACTTGTAGGCTTTCTGCCGTATGCATTTATTGTATCATTGCGTCATATTTTTGGTCACAGCTGGGGACATTGCACACGTCAAATTTCGTCTCAATGTCAGCTACAATTATAATTTATATGCTGACTTTTTGCCGTTTAAAACAAAGGACAACGTTAAACAACAAAAAATAACGGCCGACTAGGTGTGTCTCCTGCTTCTACCAATAATCGGCTTTCCATAATGGCCAATTTCTATTAGGCGAACTAGTTCACCAACTTGTTGGCAACTAGTTGCCAATTAGTTCGCCTAGTGGAAATTGGCCATAATTGCACGTGATTTTTGTTTGACACTCTTAATGTTGTCTGTATTTTCTGCTGCATTTATTGTTTTGCTACACGGTTTATTTTTATTATTTACCAGGCGAAGTTAGTGACATGGGCGGTCAGCGTTAATGAGCGTTTGCTCTTTTGGCAAATCGCCTCTAACGACTACTACTGTGTGCATTTTGGTTTGACAAATAAATATTGTTGTTGTTGCTGCTGCTGTTTCTTGCGTTAATGAGTACTCTACCTGCCGAGGGTGCGTCAGAAAAAAAGTGGACCCCTAATTTTTTCGCCGTTTTCTTAACAACCGTTTTTGGTATTTTAATATAAAATTTTACAGCTTTATTTATTGAAACCTTTTACATCTAAGTGCCAAGTAAAATTTAATTATGTTGAAAAACGACGAAGTTATAGAGTTTTTAATATGACCGCCTACCGATTTTTCAGCATTTAAAAATGTTCATGCTAAAAATGCTATTTAATTTTCAAAAATTGGTTACACGTTACTGCCGATGACGTCACAGTGACGTTTTGGTAAACAGCAATTTATATTGTTTATAAATTATCACAAAATTATCGTTCCTTTAAAGCAATCGCCAGCTGCCCGCCGGATTCATCTTCCAGCAGGACGGCGCGTCAGCACACACATCGCGCAACGCCGCGCAGAGCACAGAACTGGCTGCGGGCCAGCTGTCCAGATATCATCACAAAAGACCAATGGCCTCCAAATTCGTCGAACATAAACATAATGGACTATCACGTATAAGATGCAATGCTGGAGGCTTACCGCAAGCTTAAAACAAAGCCGAAAACAAGCGCCGAACTCAAGGAAGCGCTTCAGGTTATCTGGGGCAACCTGCCACAGGGATCGATCGACAAGGCTGTAAAAGATTTTTCAAATAAGGGACTGGAGACTGGTGTTGTAGCTCAGAGCTGGCGGTAAACACTTCGAACATTTGCAGTGACAAAAGAATTCTGGCATCTGATCATTATTTAACTGCGTTGTTCAACGATGTTATCAAATTGGTTTTGTAGCCAGAACATTTTTGAATGCTAAAAAATCGGTAGGTGATCATGTTAAAAAGTCTGTAACTTTGTTGTTTTTCAACAGAATCAAATTCTACTTGGCAGTTATATGTAGAAGATTTCAGTAAACAAATCTGTAAAATTTTGAATCAAAATTTCAAACAGTTGCTAAGACAACAGCGAAAAACTTTAGGGGTCTACTTTTTTGCGCACCCTGTATGTAGTAAACCTATACGCGCGCCTGTCTGTATGCACGCAAACGTCGCAAAGGTGAAACAACATCGGCGAGCACAAAAAATGCAAGAAGCTGTATGAAACTCAATTAATAGGCTAATTTTAATACCTGTTTTTTTTACTATAGGCTTCACCGTCACAGAGCGCATTCTGGATCGGTCTGTTTAATACAAACCAATCAGTTAATTCGTTTAATTCTGATAACATGTTTCACAAAAATAGTACGAAAGAGGAGCACACACGGACATTAAGAAATACGCAACGAATAAGAAACAGATAGTAGTATAAAATGAAATAAAGACTGCTCAAATCTATAGTCAAAACATGCGCACATTCACACAAGCTCTATGTTGTTTAAACGCTTTTTATACAGCATCATAAATTAACTAAAATTGTTCGCAATAAATTGACATATAGCGTCAAAAGCAGAAAAAATGAAGAGCGGGCTGGCCCGGGTCCGAAGCGCTATGAGGATAAGATGCCTCATCCTGGGTCTCTCCCTGGTTACCTGTGGGGTCTGGGGTGCATCTGACTGTGAGTAGACTCAAGCTGCCCGCTTCTCCCTAGTTTTCATGATGTGGTACAGGAAGAATTTTCGTAGTTGATTTCCAGGCCAAGCCTGCAATAGACCCTCGCCCGCTGTCGAAAAGAAAGTTTTCTAAAATTTGGCTAAAAGAAAATTCCAAAAAGAACCCAACCCAAAATTTAGGGAGAAAAAAACAAACTCAGCCTGGCTAGGTCGACTCAGCCTTCTACCCTCCGTGGGACGGTAAAATGAGTAGTAACTCATTTACATGAGTTACGGATGGTGGGGACCTTGGTACAGCTGACTGGGATCGCCTAGCCGGCCGCTGCGCCAGCCTGTGTCTGCAGGCTGCACACGACGGCCGTGCGGCAGGCGGCTCTGGTTAGTGACGAAAGTGCATTAGAGGCGTGTTTGCGACGATGCGCTATACAAATTGACGACCTTTTTACCTTTTAATGACCTTGAAAAAGTGAGAACTAAAAGACAGGAAAATATAAAAATACCCAGCGCTTGGCTTGACTTCCAAGGCAGGCTACGGCGGATAGCACCAAGCAGAAGCAGAAGCAGTTCAGCGTTTAATCAGCGACAGATCACCAGAGCACAGCAGAACCCGCCGACGATGCCGTACGGATGCAGTACAGCACCGGTAGAGAGGGCGGCAGCACGGTCAGTCAAACTCCAAACACGGAAGCAACGGAAACAGAAGCAGAGAGAAAAGCACAGCAGCCGGACTCGGAAAACAGCCGAAGAAAAGAGAAAGAGAGGGAGACAATGGTCTGGTCCTGGTTCATATACAGTAAAGGAAGGGGGTGTGGTCCGTGCTGGCCAAAGGCCGCAGGAGATAAGGGGGAAGGTATGGCGTGCTGACAGCAAAGAGAGAAGCCAAAAGGGGGGTCCGTGCTGGGCAGCAGAGACACAGAAGGGGGAGAAAGAAGAAAGAAAAAATTCCCTACAAGATATAGGAAGCGTCAAAGAAAAATAGTTTATAAAAAGTTTCAAAAAAAATTTTAGAAGCATGAAAAGGCGGGTCCACTTCACAGAAGAAGATTTGGGGAATATTTTATAGAAATGTAGGGAGATTTAAATTGTACCGTAAAGAAGCTAGGGGGTAAACTGGGCCAAGCCAAAAACTAAAACACCCGACTTACATGTGCACGGCGGGTTCATAATTACTGTAACGTAGAGCTGTACTGTAACGTTTCGACGTATAAGCTACATATACACTCAATTTGAACCTTAAATTCAAAGTACGAACGATGTCGTATGAATAATTACGAGAGGTAAACATAGCTCTTGATAAATTACTTTTCAGTAATTTTGTCGTGCAGTCAACACTTAAAGATGACAGCTTTAATGATTGCGTGCGGGTGATATTGGCAGCAATTCCACTTAATGACTCCAGGCGAAACAGCGTCCGTCACCTGTTGGAGACCAGAATCGATAACTATCTATTCTTAGCAGCACATCAGGTCACTGATGAACGCACACGTAAACCGCTTGACGCAAATCGACTCATCAAATTCGCGGCAGTTGTACGCTTCGTCGTCAACCGACATCACTATCTGACTGTTCGACGTCTGCGAGCTACGTCTTCAATCATTCGATGTACCAGCAATCAGTGACGATGCTCGCGAGATGTCACCTCTCCCACGCTTTCATTTGTTACTAGGCAACTTAGGTTGCCACGGCAACACGGTAGCATACACAAGCTCTACCCTGTTTGCAAAGTTAAAACAAACTATTTTTCGTCGCCGTTTTAATACTGACATTGTTCTACCTCGTAAACGAAAAAAATACCTAACTTTGTGCGAATGTTTCCTTCGGCGGTAGTAAGTGGTGTGCCTATTTTCAGTTTTTATTAAGGAAAAAACATCGAACTTACTGGACGTCAAAACAGACAGAAAGTGGTGCATTTTTTATCTGGCATAACTGTTAACGTATAGCTCGTGGTTTTGCGAAGGTCTGGCTCAAAGCACATTAGGCGCATCGCTTACGAGAATAATTAATGTAAAAATGGACTCCTTATTAAAACGCAAAGTAAATGTTTTTTTGCTGAATAGCTAAGCAGACGGCCGTTTTTTAGTTAAAAAAATACATTTTGTGTATAGAAAAGAGACAACTTAAAACCTAAAAGTTAGACAACATAAGATTGACTCAACGTGTGATGTTTATAGGGCGTCAATTTTTTTTTGTTTTTTTTTTATCTAGGCCGTTTCTTGCACTGACAGTCCCAGTCCCACCTACGCGTCGTATACCGCCTTTCATTACTATTTTATTAGACAAACAAGTTGGTTGATTGATTGATTCTTCTGGTTTCGTCGCCGTTGGCCATTGCATGCATGGTGTTCAAGTGCGTTCGTGATCGATCAGTTTTATCTGTTTAATTGAATGAGCTCAATACATGGTCATCATCGTTATACGTCTGTAAGTTTTTAATAACCGAACATCTATGTATGATCAGCTAACACATGCGGAGATAAACACAATTTCATTCAATTAATCAGTCAATTTTATCGGCGTTCGTCACCAAACGAGGACATAGCAAATCTTTTTGCGAACAAGTATTCAGCTTTCGTTAAGTTAATTTTTAAAAACACAGACAGGAATGGTCACTATGTCCACATCTCTTAAATGTGTTTTATCCATCACTTGCTGTACCATTAGCAATTTTTGCGCAAAAATATGTACACTTAGTGCACTTTCACACTTCAGAGAAGATGTTTTATGTCGGGATTTCAAATGCCGTGTCCGCAAAAATGCCGCGTTCGTAAAAGAAGCAAAGCAAACGGCTTAGCTGTTGGTTACGACGTTCCCAGAAGCCACAGGGGATTAGCTTTGTGGACCACGCATCGTACTTGATTCGTGTGGCTGTGGCACTTTTTAAAGAGTGGCGCCGCGTCTGGAAGTAAATGATTTAATTGAAGCTACCGTAGCCAGTTCAGTGCTTCACGTTAGACAGTTGTCAGTCGGTACTCGCTTCGCAATCAGCATCAGAATAATCAGACAGTTTCTGCACTCAGACATTATCTGATGATACTTCTCTCCAGTGCTCTGCAATAAATACTGTCTAACCAGCTAACTGGCTGAAGACTGCAAGGCACAGGTGCCCGTAGACGCTCACCACGTGACTTAAGTCTTAAGATCGCCGCTAGTTTTACTTACTTATTATAATTCTCTGCAGCAGAGGTAGTGCTGGCTTGTAGTATGTTGCATTTCGCAGTCATCTAATCAGGGTGTTTAATCATACGAAGCTCGACAACATTCAGTACGGAATTAAACCTATCAGCGCTGACACGACACGTCATGACGTGGCTGGTATCTTAAACACTTTACACACACCTGGTACATAAGAAGTAAGCCCTTAACTTTTGTACATTTACAGCTTTATCAACTATTAATTGTTTTAAAAAATCGCTATCTCCAAATTAGTGGTAAACATAATAACATTATTATTGTTAAGGGTTTATCGCGTGTCGCGAAACAGCTAGCTTTGGATTTACTGATAGCTATCTGATAACTTATTCTAAAACTAATTTATTATAAAAGGTTGTGTAGCAACGCATTTGGAATGACGTGTTAGATTAATTAATGATCACTTACTTGCAACTTTGCGGCAAATAATTTTTGTGAAATATTTTTAAAAAATTACTATTTGACGAGAAAAACTTAAAAGTTTACTTTTTATCGGGCTCTATATTTTGTTCATGTTGCCATATCTGATAAAGTTAAGAAGTTATAAAATTTTACGATGTAGCTTATTATACAGTAGAATAAAATAATTATGTGTGCTGTAAGCGTTAACAAGTTAAGCTTTAATCGACTGCTCGCAGCATCTATACTATATTTGAGAGTTGCCACCGCTAATAACTTGTAAACGCCAGGACGCAGATCCGTGTCTTACATGGCCGGGTTATGGGTTAGGTCAGGTGTCGCTGAGGGGTCGTCCATTTAAAAAAATTTCACTTTTTCTAAAATTTTGCAGGCACACTTCTTAGGCCGCAGCAAAGCTGTGCACAGCGATTGGCTGTGACGTCATACAAACGTCATCACCACGGTGACGCATCATCAGCGCTGTAGCGCATACTGGAGCGCCCATAATGCTGCTGAGGAACCTAGATCGAGTTGAGGCCCGAAGGACCGAAAATTGAGGCCGCAGGCCGAGATCGAGGCCGCAGGCCAAGTTGAGGCCTGAAAATGGAGACCGCAGGCCGATATTATGGCAAAGATCAAGCGAACCGGGAGCGTAGCGACCTGTCCGCCTGTCTGCTTGTAATTAATACAAGAGTCAAAGTAGTGCAAATGACGGTAATGTTAAAGCAGCTTATTGTCAAGCGCTAGTGCTGCAGCTGCAGATGGCAAAGCAGTAGTGCACTCTAACAGCACAACTTATAATACAGTATAGTAATGGGCCTCCAGAGCGGATTAACAAACGCAAACACAGTGCCCCGCAATTGCACTTGGCATTTGACGGACGTCGGTCATTAGATATGAAAAATGGCCAAAATCATGCGCACCGCGAGCCCATTTACCGATCAATCCGCTGCAGCGAAATTATATTGATTTATCAGTCTGAATTATACGAATAATAAACTTTTTGCACGTTTGTTATTAGGGAACTGATTTGCACCGCAGCTTCATCAGTGTTTTCAATATTATTTGTCAGACTGACTGAGAGACGGAGAAAGAGAGTGCACAGGTCAAGCAAAACAAAACGTAAGAAGTAAAAAGTTAAAAACAATTAAAAGTCAACCGTGTCAACCAAAAGTCAACCAAAAACTCGTCTCAACGCTACGGAGCGTCACCTGCCATATAGGATCACACAGTATTACGTGCCACCCGACACGAGAACCTCCGGTCAGGTAGGCCGGTTCTCGATTTACTTGCCTAGGAGGGATGGGAGGTTAAGTTGACCTTTGGTGGCTGGTTATATCCAGATAGTTTACATGTCCACAGTAGCATCCTGGTAGTAACCACTTGAGAGCAACCCGACCTGGAGTCGAACCCTCGACTTCTTGACAGTAAGTCTGCCGCTCTACCGTTACATCACTAAGCCACTTAGCAGCAGAAGGACCCAAGAGTTCAAGATGCGTCTACCTGTGAAGCGTTGAACGGCATGACGAGCACAGCAACAAGGAGGTCGGCAAACGCCAGTGATACTATGAACGAGTTGGCGACTCTACGCAGCCGGTCATAGCGCAGTACACTGACGATCACCAGTAGGTTGCCCAGTACCGCAGACGCCATGATAGCACTGAGCACAACCGCCTTGGCCGCCACACCGTGAACACCTTCCGATCCACCGCCCGACGTCACATTAGAACAACATGACGTCACGACAGCGTACTCGGGCACAGGCCTGCCCGCTGGACCACCCAGCGCCACTATGACGTCGGCGCCCGGCGGCGGAGTGTCCACCTCGCTTCGGGTCATCGTCGTGACGTCACGTCACATTGCGTCACTTCCGGTCAGGAAGTCGGTCGTGGTGTCATTTTCAGCCGATTGTTTTTGGCGAAGTCGAGCGACTAGCTGTAAAACAACACAGCGAGTGTTCAAGTTAAACCGCGGTCTAAAGGGAGAAAAGTGAGTGAGTACTAAACGAACTTATACACTCCCGATTTCGGTTTAACGGATACTCATTCCACGCCAGTCGACGGTCAGTCGTGAGTGCCTACAGTGTCATTCGTTTGGTCACGCTTGAGTGCACCCAGCAGTTATCAAGCGGCGGACGGACGATATGGAAATGTGACGTTGGAGGTCGTCGTACGCCGTTGCACATCAGTCATCAAAAACTCGCCGTTGTACTTAGCCGCAAATCATCATGAGCATCACATGAATTACTCGTCGATCGGCTGACAGTTAGTACACGTATACACCGTGTATCAAAAAAACAGTCAAAATTGTTTTCATCATAACTTTGTCAAATTTCAACCAACTTTGATACTTTTTGGCAAAGACATTGCCAAGACAATAAAATTATGTAAGGTGTACTCTTTTTCCACCTCGCCTAATTTACGTCAACGCGCTACCGTGTGAAACACAGATGTTTCAAATTGTTACATTATTCGTGGTGATTATTTGTATCAGGTTGTTCACCTTTGCATCATCAATTTGACAAAAGGTGCTACGCGATTTAATAATTTTGTGGTATCAAATATTTTATGGTGAAAATAACAAACAACTGACTGATAAGCTTAAAAACGTCTAATCAGTGAGTGAATGCCGTCTAATCAGTAAACCATTCCGCTATCAGCCAGTGGCGTTGCATCTAAACCATTGTCTTAGTACGCGGGGCCGACTTTAGACATAAATTCTGATGATTTGCAGGCAGGTTGTTATACAAACTTATAATTTTGTCAAATGATTTACATTGAGTATTATTTTGTGCTTAATCAAGTTATTACAGCGTTTTCTTGCAGAAAAACTCAGCGTTATGCAACCATTTGGAAAATCTATGTTTCACACGGTAGTGCGTTGACACAAATTAAGAATGGTGGAAAGTAAGTGCACCTTGCATAATTTCATCGTCTTGGCCATCTTTACGCCGAAAATTATCAAATTTAGTGAAAATTTGACAAAGTTATGACAAAAACAATTTTGACTGTTTTTTTCTGAGACACGGTGTAGAGACAAACTTCGACTCGCGGTCTGATCGCCGGAACTCTGTGCGACACTGAACAGAACGCCGGTCAATTATCCGATCAATCACAGCTTTGAAGCACCGTTCGCATGTTCTGAGCCTGGCAATGCCATGCAGGCGATTTCACAGCTTGTGCGCATTCAGTGACGACGTAATCAATTGACTGCTTTAGAGCCGATTCAATGCACATCGCAGCACCGGATCGTTTGCATGAAAACTGAACATTGATGAAAATGTGAAGATGATAATAAATATCTCATTCGGTTCAGACACTTGGCTCACATCTCTGAACCCCCCTTTCTCATAAAAAACTTCCATTTTTCCCCATTTTTTCTACTTTTTTCTTCAATAATTAGCAGTTACACGTATCTAAAAACTAGTTCTGTACATGTGATTAATTAGGCCTACAACAATGCAATTTTGTTTTTTGTGTGTGTTTGCTTAGTTGTTTTTTGTCATATTACGGTTTAGCTGTAAACTGCTTGTTAAAGTGCTTCAATCTAACACCAATGCTGTCATAGGCCTTTTTTGAAGAAACTTTACTTGGACCCAGAAAATGACTGATAAAGAACTACGCCGTTGGCCATAAAAAGTGGCACTTTACTTTTGTCCATATCTTCACCAATTACTGGCCCATTTTCAAAATTCTTTCATTAACACATTCTGCGGACAATTTGCAATAATCAGATTATTATATATCCCACCAAGCAATAAATGCGTTTCTACACTACCTTATATGAAACATGAATGATAATAACAATACTAACAACTAGAAAGCAGTCATAGCCCGCAGGTACCTCCGCCAAGGCAATGTTATTCGCCAGATGGCGTCACCATATTCACTTTGCCAGCGGTTCTCTTATGCCCCTTTTAACGAAATGGTAACGAAAATTTTAAAGTGATCCAGAATCCAGGATTCCTGCCGGATCACTCCCAAAATTGAATCACTGGTAGTTTTTGCCATGCCCGACATACCCTCAAAATTTCAGAAAGATCCGTCCGTAACTTTTTGAGTTATCTTGCTAACAGACGGACAGACAGACAAACAAACAAAAACCGGCAAAAACATTACCTCCTTGGCGGAGGTAATAATAGCGATAATAGCAAACATTTAAGTAAATGCAAAAACACTTTAGACCAACATTGCGATGAATGATCCGTATGACACTAAACTGTGTTAGACCCACACAGTTTAATGTTATACAGACCATTCACCGCAATGTTGATCTGAAGTGTTTTTTTAAAAATTTTACCAAAATGTTTGTTTGTTATTAACGTTATACACGCATATTTCATTCATGTTTCACAAGGTAGTGTAGAAACGCATTCATGGTGTGGTGTAAAATATAATAATCACATTATTGCAAATTGTCCGCAGCGTGTGTCAGTGGAGGAATTTTAAAAATCGGTCATTAATTGGCAAATATATAGACAAAAGTAAAGTGCCATAAAGTAAAGTGCCACGTTTTTATGGCCCACCCTGTATATAAGAAAATCAGTAAAGAACACTATCTGCTGAAATTGATAGAAAGCTACAGCTTTATGGACACATATGCCCTATGTCCAATGACAGAAAACTAAACATATTGCTTTTTGCGAAATGGACGGCAAGAACAAAAGGGGACGTCCACACAGAGAGTGAACGGATGATATTGAGGAGTGGTGCGGAGCAAATCTGCAGGAACTGAGTCACTCAGCACTGAACGTCGGCGTCGGGCGTCAGCAGGCACTGCATGGACCCATAACTTGTAATAATGGTGACAATTTGATTTTACTTAAACTCATGACGTATGACATAATTGTCATTGTATAGGATGGTCTGAACAGCTGGCGAATCATCATCAGCAGCAGGTGCGTGTGACGTCATCCTGAAACGTTGACGAAGCGCTCGGCACGCAACTGATGAGACGCACGACTACTATACGTGACGGTATACAAACCCTGCCACAGCAACGGACCCAGCGAGGCCGAGGCCGAAGTCGAGACCGAAACTGAGGCCGAGGACAACGCCGAAAAGTGGACACTGGACAGCGACTTCGTGGGTTAGTTAAAAACTGAGGACTGAAAGTCGCAATTTCCGACCAACGGCTGCAAAAAGTGCAAAGTTCCGAGGCATTAAAAAGTATCAAAAACTTTCGCTCAGAATGCTTATATTGCACGTGTCAAAAATATTCCGAAATTCTTTCATGCAGTAGGTTACATCAGTCTGCGTGAAGAACTTGTACTTCAAAATGCAGTCGGATACTTATATTAACGCAACAGCGTGAAATGAGGATGATACATAAATTTTCCGACAAGAAAAAAAATGTCCGATAGACTGAAATTTATGCGGGGGTTCCTGCAAGTGCTGCGTGCGACGACGAATGCTGAGGCATTCGAGACACATTCGAGACACTGCTGAGGAGTGCTAGGATGGGACAGGACGCGAAGACCGGTCAGTGCCGTACACGGTGATCAGTCAGTGACAAGCCAAGCCAAGCCAGACCGAGTACATGTCCTCGCCCGTCTGCACCGCTTGCTCCCAGCATACTGATGCTACTGGGAAAGGTAGATGGCATCGATATGTACACGACACGGCAAGACACGCCATTAACTATACACGCATTCAGCAACAGCACGGAGATGCGGCGCGGCTTTTTGCTATTCACAACATGCCCAGAGTCGGTCTGGCTGTTTAAAAACTGCACCATGATTAATGACACATTTTTATACATAATCCATCACGGCGTGTATATTGTTAACATCGCAAAATGTGTCGGGCTTCAGCAGCGTACAGATTACAGTAATTACACGGCATTATCGCGCGATTTCCATGCGACAGTGCGGCTTTCTTGTTATGTTTTATACGTGCTCTTGTACGATTTGTACTTCGTGTTATTGCAGACTGTCGCTGTGATTTTGTATATTCTTTTCTAATGCTGCCATGCAATAAATAAACCTACTAGATACCGCACTACTGAAGTGAATAAGCAAGTACGCAGTAGGAGATCATACCACTCCAAACAGTGCGGTATCGTACTTAAACCCCGCTCAGATCGCATAGAATATACGATGTCGTTCGCTTTATGACGCATGACTGCAGCTGAAAATAACAAGAAATTTGAGCTAATGCTTACGAGACGCGCGAAAACCTATAGCAGTTACTGTTCGCAAACTGTCGGTCTATCTCCAGCCACTTGACATTTTGAACCAAAAATGTACAGTTGTGCTTTAATAAATCTTTACGCCAATTTTGGTTTTTCTACGTACGCTTTGTCGTTTACGATTAAACAGCTCGTACGGGACAGACATACGAACAGAAAACGGGCGGACGAGCAAGACCCGTTATTCTGCCTATTAAGACGGCCGTATAATAATGAATATTTTACAGCAGGGAAAAAACTGACAGCAGAAACCCATGCTACATGATGCCATGTATCGAGCCGGTGAGTCGTTACGCGGGGGTACAGGCTACACCGTACTATCATCATCATCATTTATTACGCCAGCAAGGCAGCACATCACATATATACAGTTAAAAAACACACGCAAACATGCAACATAAAATTCTACAGTTAAAATCGGCCTACACTAAAAAGCATACACTAAAATGCACATTATACAATGAAAATAAAAGTCAAAATCAAAATAAAACAGTACGTGCAAAATTGTCCCATATCATGTCCTTTATTTTCCTAGTTGTCATCACATCGATATCATGACTATTTAGCGCACACGGCTACAAACTCATTGCGGTTCAACGCTGTCATTATTCGCAAAATCGCATTATCAGAACGACGAGTTTGTAGCCAAAACAACAATTTACGTTGGTCCATTAATAAC
>Ga0056128_1000938_pt1 | contig 30122 bp, 15 predicted proteins | sample WorMetLIZISLAND2_FD_71113 | JGI IMG/M metagenome (GOLD analysis project Ga0056128, IMG submission 71113) | Marine gutless worms symbiont microbial communities from Max Planck institute for Marine Microbiology, Germany - Olavius geniculatus... ... | reverse complement strand
GAGTCACCCGTCTTTTGAAATCTGACCCGACTTCGACTTGGAACGTCGTCAAGTCGACTTAAGTCGACTTGACGACGTTCCAAGTCGAAGTCGGGTCAGATTTCAAAAGACGGGTGACTCCCAGGGATCTAGCTGACACTACAGTCATGTAGGCAGGTCAACTATCAAAATTAGTGTGGTCTGTTGTCACCTGCAGTCCTCGACTATTTTAATAAATATGCCCAATAATGTACAGTGTTTTCATTAGCCTACATTCAGACGAAGGGCAAGCAAATCAGGTCCTAACGTGACCCGGAACGAAATAAACGAAATAGGCTGCAATAACTCTTTTTTCTGTAGCTTTGTAACCCTACGTTTTACAGTATTGCCAGTTCTATTTTAATTTCGGTATCATGTCATTAGAAAGTAGGCCTAGAGCCACAACTGATATCATCAGATTGACTTTGAAAATAATACGTGAGATAATGTGATTATTAACTTTTGTCAGAGTACATCCAGTCCCCAGCTTAGCACTGTGTAGGCCTAACCATGGAATTTCCCATTATCAGTTCTGTGGATATTTCAGACGCGTGATGATAAATTTTACGCTATGAAAATTATTGTCACATAACAAATATATTTCTAATAATCAAACATAATTAAAACAGATTTTGACAGTGGTCCGATAAGGAACTCTTGCCATTGTTTGTGCTGTGTGCACAGATGGCTACGAGCACGAAAAAGAAAACGGTAAGTTTGTTGCTAGAATTCTGAAATCCAAGTCTACAGTAACTGACGTTCTCATGGCCAAAAATGTAGGCTCTAGGCCTATGACCTATGCCAACATCTCGCAAGCAGCTAAGCAGCTGTGTTCACTGTTAGCATTATTATTAACCTTATAGACTTACTTGAGTACAAAATTCCAATTTTTCCAATCTTTTATTCAGTTAACGACAGCGTTGGGGCCGAATTGTGGACAATGTCCACCACTCACCTTAATTGTCGACACCGACTGTAGTTTACATTAGATCATAGATGTAAAAAACGTTCCAGAAAAAAATTTAAAAACGTTAAAAACGTAAAAAAACGTGGTAGAAATAAAAAAACGTTTGATGATGATGATGATGATAAACTTTGTGCCGTTTTTTGGACCACCCTGTATATATGAGACAACGTTTCATTATATTGGCATTCAGGCACGTCGATAGCCACAGCGGGGCCCAGGGAAACATTCTTGCGGGCAGCGGGACCCCCAAACATTTTTACGGGGCCCCTCTGGGGAGAAAATTTTTGAATTTTTTTTCAACATGATACATTCTGGCGTACTTTATAAATTTTGGCCGACGGCGGGGCCCCCCAAACTTCGCGGGGCCCGGGTAGCTAAACCACTGAAGGTTATCGATGATGAGTATCGAAGTAGGCCTACAGCAGCAGATCGTTGTCTTGTTGTGCGTCTGCAGGCGGAGAGTTTGGTGATGTCTGACCTGCGTCGGCTGGCGACGTTCGCGAGGGTCTGTACTGCGGAGTCGGGTCGGTGGTCGGTGTCCTGTCTGACGCTAGCTCAGCACGGTTTCATCTACGCCGGTCAGGCAGATCACGTCGTCTGTGAGAGCTGTGGAGTGGGGTACCGCGGCTGGCTGGGAACACGTCGTAATCCAGCCAACGAACATCGCTGTCCGCGGCCCAGCTGCACTGCCACCGAGACCATTGCTCTAACACAGCAGTTGTACCTCCGAGATCAGCACGGAAGTCAGCGCTCGACCATTCACGACATGTACAGGTTGTACGTGGCCGCACTAAAGCGCGCAGCAAGGAGCGGTGTACTGTCACTGGCTGAAACACACCACGACCTCACACCGACTGCAGGCCGGTTCTCTACCGCACCGGGTCCTGATACTGCCGCATTTAGCCACCATGACGTCACTTCTGACGTCACCATGACTTCATACGACTCGCGTGAAGCAAGCGTCCTCAGGCTAACCTTGTCATTAGCTAAGCCGAAACGTCGTCGTTCGTTCTCGATGCACTACTGTCCATGGTGTTGCTGGTGGCAGCATTTGGGCATTTGACCAAAGGTAGCGCCCGCCTACACGTAAATGTCGACTTGGTGCTATTCAGCGGCATTAGACAGTGACATCAGAAGACGCAGTATAAGACCACCACGCTTGATTATAACCTAAGACAAAGACCGCATGACCGCACGCTGAATGTTAGAACTGATGATAAAAAACGTTTTTAACTAGGATGCTTTTTAGACATTTAGTAGGCATTTTTATCTTCGCCAATGGAACGAAGTGAATTGGAGGAGATTATGAGATTGGTCCATCTGTCCATCGTTGTGTGTCCGTCTGTCTGTCTGTTTGTCTGTCTGTCTGTGTACATGAATTGGCGGAGATATGCACTCTAACGAGCGCCTTCTAGTGTTCATCATTTTATTACACTTTGTATTTTATTTGAATATTTTCCTAATTTTTTAATTACACATTTTATTTTACTGCGTCATAACCCTGCAGCTTACAGACTATGTTAATACCGGCACAATTCTTGTATTGCATTGCACTGCGTTTAAATTGTAAAATTCGTCACAGTAATTTATTTTTCGTGTAGGACTAGCTTATGTAACCAGTAGTATGAATATGATATAGATAGGCCTACATACTACTGTAACCTTCGTAGCGGCATGACTACGTTCGCATTAAACAAAGATAATGTATTGTATTGTTTGAAAATAGCGTGACGTGATAAGCTTACGTTCTGTTATTTCTGTTCCACGTGGGCCTATGTATTGTAAAAAACGGGTAGAAAATACGTGACATGCAAAAGCTAACGCATTGTTACTGTAAGTCGACTACTACGGCGAGGGGGGAGGGAGGCGGCGAAGCCGGTTCGGCCCCTTCCTGAATCTGCTTATGATCAACGAGGATGATGATGATGAGGTCGATAGAGTTAATGTTCGCCTACTCTTAAGAAATTACAACATATCAGTCTTCACGCCACATCGCGAGACCGTGTCACTGTCACTGCACGGATGCGGGATGAGATCTGATAATTCTTCTTCAAGACACAATCGAAAATGTCAGGGTTATTTTTCAGACACGGCGTATAACCCTTATAAGTATAAAGGTCATAAAAGGTCACATGGTTTTTTGTGTTTCTTGCGTGCACGATAGGGCTTAGGTCTACTGCTTGAACCAGTTGGCCTGGATTCACGAAATGTCTTAGACGCCAGATGGAAGCAAGGAAGCGACTACGGCTGCCCGCGGGCAATACCTTTCCAGCCTTGACGATCTTGTTGCATTCTATGCTCCCCACAGCAGAAAATATACTAATATCTGCAAATCTGTAGCTTTAAGTGTTTAAAATTTTAATTTAGCCATAATAGGCCTAAAATATTTTATTACTAGTCACTGGTCATGTATCACAGGCTCAATGGCTACAGCCCTGCTTACATGTGCAGGGACTGAGCCATCTGCTGCTGGTGCTGATGATGATGATCGTGTGATTATCACGGACGCCCGCTACAACGCGTTATTCAATATCGTCTTCAGAGACGACTGCAAAAACTGTTAAGGCGCCACAACCAGGTGGATGCAAGGGGTGCACGTGCAGTTGTGCACTCGCAGAGCCCAGGAATTTGCAAATTTGTGCAGTAAAACTAAAACCAACGTTTCAGGGTTTGTCATGCATGACCAAAAAGCGTTATGTGATGTTTACACGAAACGATCGTCGCCGCGACAATCGCCACGACCAGTTGCCTGTAGAATGTAGTAAATAGGCCTAGTATTTACTACACTCTACACGCAACTGGTCGCCGCTACAGTCGCCTCGTGTAGTCGTGTATTCAAGAGGCGACTGTCGCGGCGATGGTCGAGGCGACTGGTCGTCGCGACGATCGCCTGGTGTAAACATTACATTAGCGGCCGGGGTTCTGCCCCGGACCCTGCTTTAGGGAGCTTACAGCGCTTACGACAGTTGGTGGGTAGGGGGGCTCGCTTTAGTGATTAAATTCTCAATCCCGGGATCCGGGATTGAAAAATTTCTAATCCCAGGATCCCGGAATCCCATTTCGGGATTAGGCTTACAGATTGGTCGTCATTTTGGTATACTCAATTGACTTATTTTATGCACAGGGCCCCTACGGCAGGTATATCCGAACTGTGATAATCACTCGACAGTGTGACAGTGACAGTCAAAAATACAAATTTACGGCGACAGCACGAAGTAGGCCTAGTACTCTATCGCTTTATTCACCAGACGGCAAAAAATTCTTATTTCTGTCATTTAGCACGCGAAAAAGTACAACTTTAGCCAATTTATGTAATCCCGAAATCCCGGGATTGAGATGCCGCCAATCCCGGGATTCGGGATGGGCGAAAACGGCCGGGATCCCGGGATTGCAATCCCTAGCTCGCTGCTTCTCCTACAAGAACCCCGTTTCCAGAATGGCACCGGAAAATTTTCGTAAAATTTAAATTTTGTGGATTGTTTACTTCTGAGTTACGACTGTTTGGATTTGATCTTTACATGACCTAGTGACCTCTACTTTTTGGCTTTTGTTTTTTTGAAATTAAAAATTGTATTTCTACTTATTTTCAATAAATACGCCAGAGAAAGTTAAACTCTGTCGTAACACGATTTTGGAGTTGTGGTTATGCGTTAGAAAAATGAACTAGGATGCAGCACAAAGACCACTCCTTATAATGCTGATGACGTACTCAGTCTGGTGCAAAGGTCGGCAACAGTCGCTGTTCATCACCTGCTTATCCACCTTGCATGCTATATTGATTGAACGCCAATGCTAGCCAGCTCTTTGCATCACTGGCCGATTATTGATGAAGGCCCGTAGGCCTATACCATTTGCGTCATCTGGCGAACTGCTAGGCCTATATTATAAACCCGCTAAGAATTCGACTTTAAAAAAAATCATTATCGCTGGCAGCATTATTTATCCATGGCAGCAAATAACTAATTGTCAGTTTTACAACTGAGAATTTCAATTCAATTTTTTCCTTGTAAGCATAGGCATTAGGCCTACTGTTAGGCTATCCTTTTCTGTCACAACGTCATATTATAACGTAAACTTTTGCTGTCATTTGTAATACAGCTGAAGAAACAAAACCGCAATAAATTTTATACACTCTATAGATGTGTTGTTAGTTGCAACAGAATAACACGCTTACAGAAGTCATAGAAGGAACTACGGCGGAAATAATGGGAAAAATATTCTCGCTTTTTGGTTATACGCTGTCGTTCCACCAGAAGTGTTTTGTGAAGCTAAAAATGTGCCAGATTTATTTGTGGCTGGGATTTCGCTGGAGAGCTCGACGACCATGCCCTATTCTCTATCCTACTCGACGCCTGCGGCGTCCTGTTTTCGGCGTCCCGACTTCTTCGACCCGAGTGGAAAAATGTCGGCTCTGGCTGTGTTCGATGCATGACTGCACGTAAGTTCGCAATCAGTGCAGACAGATCTACTGCGGTTCGTTTTTGCTGTGACTAATGTAGGCCTATAGCTCGACCACCTCGATCACGGCTGCACAGTTCTACTGTACGCACAGTCCGCAATGCATGCCGTCATTGTCTGGAACCTGATCAGGTACCGCTGTGCAGCGTTTTCGCAACATTGGCATGGTCTACAAATAGCCTTACTTACTTACTTGAACGAGTCGCAAAATAATTTATCTGTACCAGAAACGAAAATGTTTCAGTGCTTGCATAACAAGACGACGGTAACTAAAGTGAACTGTTTGATCGTTCGTTAAACTGAAAAATGCATCAACTATTGTAGCACACATTTGATGACATCAGTGTAAGCGGAAATAACTGCTACGTATTCAGTGTCGTGGTTAATATCAAAACAAAAAATATGAGCTAATGCTCAAGAGGCGCGCGAAAGCCTATAGCAGTTCCGGTTCACGCTAAGTTAATATACAAATACCAAATTCTTTATCTGGATCGCATAACGATAGTAGCGTGGCGCCACCTTGTGAATGATATAAACTTGTGTCGCAGCCCGAAATCACCAAAAAATCCATAAACCCCCTATTTTGGAGTTCAAGGTCATTCAAGGTCATTGAATTCGGCGCCAATGTAACCTAGGCCCTATCTCGTTCCACCCATGTGACGGACGGACGTACAGACGGACAGACAGACAGACGGACGGACGGACTGACAGAATTGCGATGGCTAAGACGCGATGAAAGCAGTAGCTGCTTTCGCGCGTAAAAATATAACAATTCAATCAATTCAATCAATCAACGTTAGTTAGTGCTAGGCGTTGTAAACCAATTCCCGAGGTGGCAGGACCATCGAACAAAATATCACAAATTACGCCGTAAGATATACAAGCCGTTTCACCAAATACTGTGCATCAGATATGTACTAAATAATAAACTATTGCGCTCACAATACAACAAAATCGTACAACAAAAGTTTCTGTCGCTGTTTGAATTAGATTTGCGGGAATTTTGAACACAAATACAACACTTTTATTACAGTCATGCCGAAGTGCACATAAGGATGTTCCGTGGTTCTACCTTGTGAATGATATAGACTTGTGTCGCAGCCCGAAATCGCCAAAAAAATCTATAAACCCCCTATTTTGGCTTTCAAGGTCATTCAAGGTCATTGAATTCGGCGCCAATCGAGAGCCAGTGTACGACTTTCTATTAGTGATTAATAGTAACCTACGCCCTATCTCGCACCGTTAGTGAGATCAGAGCAAAAAACTTCAACAGTTTACATAGCTATGTAAGGGCGATATGAGCCGAAACTCGAAAACAGCAAAAATGGTTTTGGAGCGATATTATCGCGTGTTGAATTGGCGTTTGTCGATTCAACGTGCGGACCTGTAGCCGTGCGCAAGGAAAAAAATAGACGCCTAACGGCGAATTTCGCGCATGCGCAGCCACGCTCCCTTCGAACCGATTGTAACCAAATTTTGCATGTGGGGTCGGGTGGGCGATGTGATCACTGACGCCAAGTTTTATGGAAATCGGTTAAGGGATTTCGGAGTTACAGGACACCATTTCCCAAACACCATTTCCTATACTTAACGTTCGTCGCCCTTACAACAGTGTCAGCACTACCGTGTGATACAGCGACATATTGGCCAAAAATCGCAAATTTTGCCCACCCACCTCTCATATAGCGCCCTCGTTTAGAATGACGCCCTTCGAATTTATGGGAAAGCTTTACGGTTCCTAAAACTAGAGTCTTCCAGGCAGCCGAAGGTGAAGATTTGGTGATCCTAGCTTGCACCGTTTTTGACTGATCCACTCGTGTGACGGACGGACAGACAGAATTGCGATGACTAAGACGCGCTGAAAGCAGTAGCTGCTTTCGCGCGTAATGATACTGCTAGACAAATGTTGCGCAAATTTTAGTGCCTAATTTATATGTAAAGTCTTAAGCACAACTAACTAAACGTTTGAGTTTCAACATCATTTCACAATAATGGCTGGGGTTAATGCGGGGCGCGTTTACCTGTGTCGGGTGGCAGGTAACACTGTGCGATCCCATATGGTAGCTCTGAGATAGTCTTCCCATTAAGAGCTACATAAACACCTTTTATACACAACACTATTTCAGCTGGTAAATTTAACACAAAATCATATCTTAACATAAGTGGGCGACGACGTGCGACATTTTTTTATCGCTGACAGTGAGTATGTCGACGCCATCTTGAGGGCGACAAAATGTGACTAGCGTAGCGCCGTGGACCCGCCGAGAAGCAATGACGGTAGTTAACTGAACGGTGAACTATATACCCACGGATGAGGTCGTCAGCCAAATTTGTTGTCGTCGGCCGCAGTCGTGTGTCGGTGGCGCCGACGTCGCAACGAAGACATACAATCGGAGCCGACCCAGGGACGAGTTACTTGACTGTGTGGGGTCGGGTCACATCGCCGTCGGTCGTCCGTCTTTAGTCTGGGAGATGCGACGACTGCAGACTGCACTACAGACGAACCAGCGGCCGAATTATCCACAGTAACCAAACCGTTTTCAAACGTCGGCCAATCACGTTGTAGTTCTCCTACTGAAGTCCATTAGGCCTAAACAAACACATCAGTAAGGGTTATATGTTTTACACAGCACGGCTATAGCAGTGTCGAGTCCTGTATATTTCTTGATCTGTCGATGTCAGGTCCTGCGTTTTCAGGCGACCCGGTCCAGTGGTGAGTGTCCTGCGTGGCACTGCACCTCGCACGCTCGAGTTCGAATACGCTCGTAACTTCTATTTACTTTGTCGTGTATCTTCGTCTTCTTTTTAGTTTTCGTTATACGACGACGAACGTGGCAAACTTGTTACGATATTGTTAGTTTGTATTCAGTGACAAAATGTCAATCATGACGTCAAAACACGTAATATCGATATCGCGAGTTTCCTGCAGACTCAGTCGCGTAGAATATGATCGACACTGTGTCTCAAAAAACATCCCCAATATTTTTGTAACATGAAAACCAACTGTCAGATTTTAATAATTTTTGGTATGAATATTTCTGACAAAACTTGCTATTAAAATAATGACCATTCAGTTTTTTTTTACCTCACCAAGCATTTGTTTCTGCACTACCTGGGGAAAACACAACCAGCGAAATATCACTTTTTATCCAATGTGATATGATTGCTTAATTAAATAACGCGCAAAAACACATTTTGTTCACGTTTCTGACACTTTGGCTGACATTTTTTCTAGTTGTTTATTTTTCAACTGCCTGCAGTAAAATTGCTTGAAGCGTTTGCCCACTATGCAAAAACAGGCAAGGAGACGCATACTCCATTCATTGACATTCATCGATAAAGTTCTGCTCTGCTCCAGACCAATGCAGGCTGTATCAGTCGCTTTTTGACTCTTTAAACATTCCTAAACTTCATCTGGTGAACACATTGGTGTATGACAGTCAAACCTTGTAATAGACCGGCTGTTGGGGCCTACAGATTAGGATAGATGAAAATTATTGACGTTTTTTTTCAATTCATTTTAACACGTATTATGCTTGGTTTGCTTTCCCCAAGTAGTGCAAAAGCAGACGCTGGGTGAGGTGGAAACTAAAACATTTATTTAATTGCCAGTTGTGTCGGAAATATTTCTGCCAAAAATTATTAAAATTTGCTGATATTTCTTACGATTACGATTGATAATGTCGGGGATGTTTTTTTTCAGATTTTCTGTTTATTTCAACACATATTTCGCTTGATCTGCTTTCCCTCGGTAGTGCAAAAGCATACATTGGCTGAGGTGGGAAACTAAACAGTCATTTGATGGCAAGTTGTGTCAGGAATATTCTTACCAAAAATTATCAAAATCTGATAATTGATTTTCAAGTTACAGTCAAAAATGTCGGGGATGTTTTTTTGAGACACAGTGTATATATAGCCTAGTCGTTGCGTCTCAGTGCTGAACCGGATGAGTGTTGAATGAGAACATGCGAGGAATCAGCCGTCAGCGAAGCGCAGGACGGACGCGGTCGGTCGGTCGCCAGTGTGTCGATATTCCACGAATGAAGCGCCGCTGTGAATTACGCGCCACGACGTTCTGCAGACAGTGAACTGCCACCCACACAGCGTGCACGGACTGACTACAACGAGGATACCGCATCTGCTATCAGTGTCTTTGTGTGGCTCACTGACCTTACACAAACTGACACGTCTCATCATTATTCAATCTCTTCGCTGCCCATGCACTGCGACGTCGCTTCGCTGGCCGTATGAATAGCACTTGTAAGTTTTATATGCGCCGCAGTTTTATTTTCTTATCCCGGTAGTTGTTCTGGCGCTTGATTTATAAGGTGACTACTCCTAAATTTTCGGGAGACCGGTGTAAAAGCACCTTTTCTACTCCGACCGGAAGCACTTTACAATTTTAGGTTATGTTTGCCAATGTTATCATGAAAAGACTGCTTGGATGGTTTTTGACTCAAGCGGTGTATAGACTGTGCACATGGCGAGATGTTGCTTTCCGGAAGATGTTAACACGTCCCGGATACGGCAGCAGATTAAGCCTTTTATCTTCAGAGAAACTCAGTCATTAGCTCTGTAACCCACAAAATCTGCATCTAAAAGCATCGACCTTGAATACATGCATGTCTTTGCAGTCACTCTTAACAGTGGCGGATTCAGAAATTTGGAATAAGGGGGGGCAGTAGGGTAGGAGGTGAAATCTTCCTCAGAAAATAAATGAATTTTTTAGAATGCAAAAATAGTATATTTTGTGCAAAAGTTTTACCTGTTTTAAGATTCATCTAGTCAATAGAGGGGCAGCCGCCCTTCTCCTCCCTTAAATCCGCCACTGACTGTTAAACGCGACGCGACTTCCTCTTTAATGCTGCTTGATAGGGCCGTGATAATTGAATCGAATATAGCTGGCAATAAACGACACTAAGTCGTATCGCGCAACGTTCCTCGCGTCGTAACGCTTGATTAAAAACTAATGGTTACAATGTCATGTGGATACGGGTAAAGTAGAACAATTCATTGCAAAAATTGCAAAACATTTTAGCATTTCACGAGTAAAAGATAAGACATGGCTACATAAAAATATAGTACTTTTGAAAAAACTTTGTCAGCGTGCAACCAAGTCTTATTTCAGCACATTCAGTGTTTTGTAATGTTTTAATTGGTTTGCAAGCTTTACAAAATACGTAACGGCGTATGAAGTTCGGAGTGACATTGCAATTTTTACCGAGACGATCGTCAATGACGTCAGCAGACGAGAATGCGCTATTCGTTTCAAGTTTAACTACAACGGAAGTCGTTCGGTTGCATTGATCTGCGCATGCCCAGTCGCTCGGCACAACGTTTATCAGCGCTTTTCGCTCGACGGCCGACTGCGACAAGAATCGGCCCGCGCATCAGATGCACAGCATTGGACGCACATCAGCTTAACTGTGCTCAGCAGCGTCGCTCGCTTTATCGGCTGAGATAGCGGCAGTGTCACATTGAAATGTCTCTCCCATGAAAAATCCGCCCGGGGATAGATAATCACGGAATTGATATGTTTCCCCTTATTAAAATATCGCAAGCTCCATAAAAAGTCTTCCCATTATATAATCGTTCCCCGGAAAAGTCTCCCCCGGCCGACAACTTACCGGTAAATATCCATCCCGTCCGGGCGGGCGCCGGGCGGGGCAGATTTTTGCCGGTAAATTGTCGGCCGGGGAAGAATTGTCTGGGGAGGGGCAATCCTATACTGGGACACCGGCATAACCGTCTGTAAGTGCTGAATGCCGCGCATGGACCACCAACAGCAGGAGCAGCCTATTCACAGGGGGTTTTCTGGAGGGATGGCGCACCGGAATGACAAAGTTTTGGCGTGTGTCGACCCGATTTAGCGGGTCACCGACGCCGCCGCTGTTTGCCCAGCTAGCACGTCGCAGCGAGCATCCCTCGTGACCAATTCCACCGCGCCTCGCACGCGAGATGTCACTTTCTCGCCGCAGACTCATCAGCATATAGCCGGCGACGAAAGATTGCGTGAAAGAATTGGACGAAAATCGTCACTTTGGGCTGATTGTAGTGTTCCCCAGTCGACGGCGAATTCACGTCGCATTAGCGCACGTTGTTGAGCGTTGATAGAAGGCGTGCATTCATTCATGCTGTATCCACACGCGCTGCTTGGTAGCGCTCGATGGTTGCTGCTTGCGGCGGAAGAGATGGACATTTTCGGCCGAATTTACGACACTGCCAGCAGCAAGTAGGCCTAATGGTGTGGTGCTGAGGAGATCGCTGCTGCTGCTGCTGCTGCAGACAGCCGAATGACGTTTCTGTATCGACGCACGTAGGCTGGTGCGTGGCGAGGCGCTAATGACGTGACTTGATATTCCGTCGTCGGCGTCATATCACGTCTAGACGCATATCATCACCATCATCATCATTGCATCGTGTGCAGCGCTGGCATGCGTAATGCAGATGACTGTATAATGCCGCCGCTGCTGGTCGTGTGTTGCTGTGGCTTTTGTCTGGAGACGGACATCGGCTACACATGACACACTGTCACATTGTGTCAGCGCGTTCATGCGTCTTCAGTCGCAACGCCGAGCTAATGATCACGCCGCCGTGCTGCAGATTGCGTCTGGCCTTATCACTCGCTTTCACGCGTACACGTGTACAATAGAAATATCGTTAGATGACGAGTTACATGATAGCGTTGGTCTGTCTCTTTTCCCCTGTTTTTTCACGAGGTGGCCTGTTTGAGAGGCGTTAGCCTTTTCCGGTAGACTGCCATATTTTGCATTGAATCGTGTTAACGTTACATCATGTCTCTTGTGTAGCTTAATGAAGTCTCTCTCTCCTTCTCTCTCTCTATCTCTGTCGATGAATGACAAGACCGCGACTCCTACATTCGGAAAACTTTATTTAAAGGAGTTTAATTAATAAATTGATGTGGTTGATGTGGCCGGGCTCTCTGAACCGTTTACAGTTTGCAATGGTGCTAAGCAGAGCTGTGTCATTGGCTCCATTGCTCTTTTTCAACATTTTCTATGCAGCCATGCTCCTGGATGCCTTTCACAACAACGACATTGGCATCAATGTGCACTACCTAATGACGGGGGAATTTTCAATCTTCGGCGGTTTCATGCCAAATCCAAAATCACCGAGTTGCTGGCACGGGATCTTCTATATGCAGACGATTGGGCTGTGGTCGTACACTCACTTGAAGATGCACAAATGATTACCGACTGCTTCGCTCGTGCTGCTAAGCATCAAGAAGACTGAAGTTTTGAAGCAGGAACATTCTGGCACATCAAACGAAACTGATAATAAGATATTCGAAATGCCCCCTACAGTTCGTTGACAAGTTTTGTTATCTTGGTAGCATCATCTCATCTGATGGATCGCTAAACGGAGAGATCACACACCGCATTACAAAGGCAAGTGCAGCTTCTGGTCAGCTAAGGAGTCGACTTTGAAATGAAGACGTGGTGCGTCTTGAAACCAAAATTATTGATGCTTATCGTGCTGTTGTACTTAGCATCCTTCTGTACAGCTGTGAAACATGGACCATTTACAAACGTCACATACACAGCCTGGACAAGTTTCATTTCAGATGTCCGAGGCAGACAACTGGCATAAAATGGCAAGACAAAATACCAAAGACGGCGAAAGTTTTAGAGCGCTGCAAGATGACAGGAGTTGAAGCCATGCACAGCTTCGCTGGTCTGGATATCTGGTTCGCATGTCCGACACACGACTTCCTAAGGCCATCTTTTACAGCCAACTTGCCTCCAGAAGCAGACCATGTGGTATCCAGTTAAATGGTATAAAGATGCACTGAAGAAAAACCTACAGCTGTGCAACATCGACTCAGCAGCCTAGGAAACAACTGCACAAGATCGATCGTTGTGGCGAAGCTCCTGCAAGTCAGGAGTATCCCATTTTGAACATCAACGCATCTCAGACCTGCAACTGAAGAGAGAAAAGAGGAAGGTTGGTGTCACGACAACTTCTCTGTCTCAGAACTGTACCATCTGTGGACGTGGATGTGCTGTCGCCATCGGACTCTACTCACACATGAGAATTCACAAACACTAACTGCTCATCCGTCAACTCGACGGGAGACTCGAACAATTAATAAATGACTGTGAATATGTTTAAACAATAAAATCGATAATTATTGGTAACGAACTAAACAATAACCGATAAAAAGTTCAACTTATTATGCACTTTATACTGTTCATAAAAATGTAATACATATTTGAGTACAATGTAATTTACCGGTACTTTCGCTATTGAAACTAATAAAAACTTACTAACTTATTCACTTAGATAGTGCAGTGACTTCGCATAAAACCTAGACTATAACTATACCAAACAGCCAAATCAAATATAGATTTTCAGCTATGACACCAGCTGTTTTAAGACTGAACAGTGATATCAACGGCGGTGACGAAAGCGATGAAACGAGAAGAAAGAAAGATTTTTAAAGATTAATAATCAGTTTATGTACACTGTGCTACGTTATAATTTTTTTTACTGTTAGAATGGATGTTATTCGGCAGACATTTTTTCCAAAAAATTTTAGCCATCAAACTTAATAAAACTCAAACCGCTGTTGCAAGGATCGAGTTAAATCAAGCATATTTAGAATTCGATTTTTTCAGAACCTAACCGAAACCGAAACCGAACCCGAACATCTGCTGCGCAGCAAGGTTTGACTGTGTTCCATCTCTAGCGTGTTGTATGTAGTCACGAGTTTGTCATTGCGTCAGTCGATGACTTGCTGTCGAATATCGTTGCATTACGCATTAGACGCCGGCCGGTGTCTCATTATAAGATCGCCCCCCTCAGACACCGGCATCAGTCATACCTCGAGGTACATGTCGAGAGTGTGTATGTATGGTCATTCACGGCGCCATCGAATAGAATTGCCTGTCGCCAGTAACAAGTTATTATCTCGCCGTCGACTGACGCACGCCGCAATGCATTTTTGCACAGTGTCACCGCAGAACTGCGTAATCATTCGCTGGTGATGATTGCTTCTTACGGTTAGATAAAAAATTACATGTTCTGTAGTACGTGTATATACAGTACATGCCATTGCCCGCTTGTCGGTGATGTGCTGAAACCAATATCGAACGACACTGTAGGTGGTGATACTTGGATACCCAAGCGTCTGCGTGGATGCTCCCACTAGCTACAATAACGAACTCAAATACTTATCCTTGACGTAAAAAATCATTTGGTTGGGATCGAGAAGATTCTCTTGAAAGCTACTGATTTATAGCCTAACGTTGGACCGCTAAAACTTGTTGGCAGAGATGCATAGGTTCACGCAACTATAGTTTTTTTTGAAACGCCTATCAGTTTTCGGCTAAGCTCGATAAGAAATGAAATGCCGCAAGAGTTTATATGGGCCCAAAGGTTTCCTGAAATACCAAAGATTTAAAGATTGAAAGGTGTGAGAAATAAATGTTTCGATGATTTCTTGGCCGCTGCATGCTCTGCCATAAAATGTAAAAAATCAGCCTGAGGGCAGAGATTAACAACAAAATTTTCTCGTCGATCAAAATGGCATTTAATTTTTTTTTTACATCAAAACAGAATTGCGTCCCTAAAAAGACATTTTTCGCGGCAGTCTTCAGATACTGCAGCTAAACGGTCGCCGCCACCAACTGCATTCAAAAACTTCATTGCTGCACGAGGAGTGAGTGCCGCCGTGAGTCCCGAACGCCAACGGCTAAAAAATGCATATTGTTGCCTACATTTTTCATCCTTTGCCCTAAGCCAGGGGAGTATTTATTTGTTTCCGTAACTCAGCTGCTTCACTAACAGCTGGAATGACAGATGAGTAGAAAGACTACTGTAACATCCTAAATCAACGGCTTTCCGTTTTGTCAAAGAGTTACGAGTCTAGTCCAAAGTCTACAGTTACCCAGCTGGCTGTTGGTGAATATGACTTTCTACACCAAGACCACCCTGCATACAGCAACGACCTTACCCCCAGTGACTGTTATCTGTTTTGAAATCTGAAATCTAATAATGATGGTATCCGCTATCCATGACGATGAATGACTCAAGCCTCTTTTGTTGACGCTGGAAATCAGTTCTATTTAGTGCTCTGTGAGGTCATAAATTATAATGACGTAATATGCGCAACAAACTCATTAAAGTTCGTAAAGGATGTACGATTCACTGATGTATAGATTGTGTTTTGTCTAATATGTCAAGGCTGGAAACTTTTGAGATGACCCTCGTATAACGTGAGTCCGTCTGGGCGCCTGTCGCCAGTTATTGCCAGGCCACATGGCTCTTTATACTTTCTGGAACAGCAGTCGTGCTGCAAGAAAAAGTAAGTGTCTATATACATGTAGCTAGTCATGACAAACCGTTACAGAGCTTTGGAGCGTCACCTACCGTATAGAATTACACAGTGTTACCTGTCACACGATACAGCTGAACGCAAACCTGCCTTAACCCCAGTTCGACAGACCGGCACTCAATTATCTTACCTCGGAGAGATGGAAGGCTGAATTGATTTGCGTGACTGGTTATATACTGAGGTACTTTACTTGTCGAATTTACGACCCACGATTGCTTCGCCGGTGAACAAGCCGGAAGTTGATGGGAGTCGTAGGCGTTTCTTATACTGCCAGTTATTGTTGTTGCGGCATTATTGTTACTAATAATGGTAGCTGCTGTTATGTAATTATACTTTCTTAATCGTGACAACAAAAAATGTTTAAACTGGTTACAGCACAACGGTACAACGGCGTTGCAACGATTACAGTTGCGTCGTGTCTTCGTACTATTAAAGAAATGTGCAGAGCTATTGTTAACAGTGAACTGGAATGACGTTTTGTTGACCGTCGTGTGTGCAAAAAGATGCGAGACGTGTCTGTCTTATTGCACAAACAACGCGTCGGCGACTGACGTTGACAAGATTTTCACGAGTCATACAGAGAGAGTGCAGTGGCTTATGTGTGAGTGGCAACTGCAGGGCATAACCCAATTACCGACGTCATGCTTTCGGCCTACCAAGAAGCTTATCTTGCGCATAGAAATCACGTCTTTAGCGATATTGTGCAATATTTTATACCCAGAAGATATTGCATGTTATGCGCATGTGATTTGTTCGCGACATAGCCTATGTATTACATACGTTCGTTCTTAGTTACTTGATGTTGTTAATGTCGATGCCAATCGAAAACTCACATACACTGTAAGCGTAATTTTTTTTTACTTTTCAAAAAATTTCGCGGGGGAGCATTCAAAATTTTGGACCTAACTTTTAAAGCTACTGCGATTATTTGAAAAAGTTTCACGGCGATCGGACAAATGAGTTGGGAGATATGGTGCTGCAAATTGCCAGAAAAAGACATCAACACTAACACATAACGGCCTTCGGGCGGCCTTAATTATACTTATTTATACTGCAAACACCACATCGTATTTGGTTTACAGAATACCATAACCTATTGTTTGTGGTAAATGCGAGTTCTGAGCAAATAATAATCTTGGAGCACATGTCACAACAGCAGAGAACGACTTTGCTCGGCATTAAAGACAAAAATAGGCCTACACTCGCTCCGGACGCGGTTTAGAACAAGACAAACATGTCCCGATCCTGTCATGAGCGGATGATAGAGCATCGTACTGCAGTAATCGATGTGTTGCAGTTATGTCACCTGTCTGTCAGTCAGCTCCGTCTGTTAGCTGCTGCAGCCACCTGTTGATGACGTCACGACGAGCTGATGACGTCACGTCGTCGTCCGTCGTCGTCTGTGGATATATCTCCATTAGTCACGTGGTCAGAATTAGGTTTGCGCGTCCGTAGCGGGCGACGTGTCCTGTTGGTCGTCGGTCGGACTCGCCGCTGCATTACGTCGGTCGGGTCGAGTCGGACGCTAGTCCCTGCGGCCAGCCGTCGTTCTCTGCTAGCTGTCCTGTCCGACCACTGAGCTCTCTCTGTGTATCTGTCTGTCTGCCATGCGGCAGCCGTCTTAATGACGTTGTCAACCGACCGCCAAAGCTCGTCCGTATGCACCGGACGAAGCCACGTCTGACGTCACCGGGCCTCGCAGCGCCACAGAAAGATAATTTGTGCAATTTTCTGAACAAAATACTCATTTACCCGACTAATGCGTTGCCATTTTCAAACAGAATGCGGCGAAGTGCACAGCCACACAGCACACAACAGCAAACACCGCCACGTCAATATCATGATGCAAACCACTCATTTTGAAACATTTAAAACAGCTCTGGAAAACTCGAGTTGCACATATCGGTCTAGTGTTTACACGAAACAATTGTCCCAGCGATCGGTCGCCGAGATTGATCGCTTGTACTGAATACACGAGGCGACGATCGCCGTGACCAGTCACCGCGACGATCGCCTTGTGTAAACACTACATTAATCTCAAATTTTTTTTAAAAAAAAACACACACACACAGCATTAGATAATGTATTACAAAACGAAAAATTAATTTTTGGCTGTTGTAGAGTAGATAGTGACTGAAACGTTGACGGTAAACAACAATTAGTCAAGCTAAACCATTTATGAGCTACTGAAGAACAAAGTTTTCAGACACCGTCAAAAGCATAGAGCAACGGCGAGGTTACATAGCAAATGTCGCAATTCCACGCAGCGGCGACGAGGAAAGCGTGGTCGCAAAACGTCGAACGACGTGTCGCAGTGCGGCAGTCGTCTCTGTCTTGGACGGAGCTCGGACATAGGCAAGAAGTCACTGGACAAGGGCGTTAGGATAACGATAAACCAGGGCGTTACAGCTTGAAGTTCACCGCTCATACGCGCTGCAGGAACAAAAAGGGGTTAATTAAGCGGATATTTTACTCAGTACGAGCAATGGCTTCACGTTACTTCATCGATAAGCGCCACAGATCAGTAACAAAACTGCACGGAAGGAAGTCTGCAGTCGGTTGAGTTGGATGAAATTTAGTTTTGTAGTTTTGTGACAAAAGCCTTTAGTTACAGTAGCCTACTTTTTGACAGCGAGATTTTCGCTACGGGACGCGCTAAGACACGTGACAGCGGTCGTTAACTCGCTACAACGAAGATGCACCAATCAATTATGAAACGTAACGCGACGTTAAAGTATTTTAGGAAAGCTGAGATAGTGTATGAGTGATCAAAAATGTAAAATGTTATGGTTAATGCCGTTAACAATGGCGGCAGACACGTTGAGAATGAGAAGGCCGAGACGAGACACGTTTGCGAGCTGCCAGTATAGCGTTGACGAGATCATCAGAAATGCATGACTGGACTGCTTCAGTTGAACGATGTTCGCAGTCAGCAGATGGGTGAGTGTTTGGAAGACTGCTAGCAAAGTGGATAGGAAAAGGTTAACGTGAAGTTAAACGCTTATAGATTAATGATGTTTTAGTTTACTTTAAGTAAAATAACTTTACAATTAATCAGTTAACTGGTACTAATGCTAGAAGTTGTCAAACGCCTAATACAACTAAAATGAAAAGATTCGGAAAAAACTAAGTCAAAAGTTGTGCTACCAATGTTGGTGAATAAAAGATTGTCAAACGTAACATGACATCTCTTGGAAAATGGTTACTTTTGGTCAAAGTTTATTATCGTCACAATCGTCGCAACATTTCGATTTTTCCTTCACAGCTGTCGACTCGGTAGTCACATTAGTAAGAAATAGCGTGAGTAAAAAAAGAAAGTAGCATTTACTTTTGTAACCACACGCAAAACGTACGCTATACAAGACAGCAGATACATAAACCAGCATATCGTTATAATGTTCTTACGTCTGCTTGTTAATGTGGACCATAAAGCTCGTACACTGATTACCAAAATTTAGTATTAAAAGCATCGTGGCCTCATGTAACCGTCTGCTGTATATGGCTAAACGGCACAGTTGGGAAAAACAAGCCAACCACCTACGTCTATTTTCTAATCGCTTATCAGACGGTATGATTACTGATATCGGACAAGTGATTGAAGAGTGGTCAGTCATTCAGAAGACGAGATGGCACGGTCTGCCTTCATGGCGCCGGCTCGTGGATAGACCCATGTGTCTCGTAAGCGATGAACATTACGATACTATTAACAGACGGCGCAGCAGCAGCAGCAAGAGGAGACGATGCAGGGATGCGGGGAAGGATGAAATATATGACCGGTGCAGAGTCGACGATGTTGGATTAGTCGTGTTTCAGTATCTTCATGTGAGCCAAGCATTGCTTACAGCTCATCAAATGTACATAGCCTACCTCATTTACTGCCGTTTTTTTTATTTTCTCCACTTTAGCCAGTCTTAGCCCGTCAAATTTTTATATGTCAATTGCATTCTAAAATTTTTAGGTTAAAAATCGTGCTTTTGTGAATTTATTTTAAATTATGCAACACATGTAAAACATAATCTATATACTTTAGATGTTAAATGAAATAACGACGTACCTGCTGATTATGATTATCGATTCATACTCGTACTGTTTAAAACAATCGATATGCATGTAGGTCTAGTTGCAGCGCCACGTAGGCCTACCAGTCCTGTGTATCAGGCATACAAGAAACCATCTAGATTAAACTTACGAAGAATTTTGAATAATTACTGACAATTAATATATTAAATAAAACAGTTTGCACAATCTATATAACAGTAAAACGTATTTAGATTTTTAAAAAATGTTTAATACATTGATTCTCATTAGTTATTAAACAACCACCGTCAATGCGCAACGGCATACACAACTTCTATCTTCAACTGTCAGCCGCTGAAAACAACACGTAAATTAACGAACAGAGTTTCATGTCACACATCCGTGCAGTAGAGTCCAGTGATTATTATACCGACAAGTTAATTTACCGTCAGTACAGAGCGTGTTTAATATCAGACGACAGGCGCCACTCTCCAATCCGCACCGTTTCCTGTCCGGTTGACGTTTATTCACGGGGATAATCTTAAACGTGCGTCGGAAATTTATAGCAGAACGAAATCTGACGCTGCTAAAACGTGAATCTGCCAACTGCTGTAAAATAACTGAGCAAGGAAAGCATTTTAAAGAAACGTTTTTCGTTTGAAAATTTAACGCAAATGTCACCTGGAATAAATTTATAGGTTGCAAAATCTGATTTATAGTTTTCGAATGTAGGCTATTGCAACTATAAACGAGTACGACCGATGAGAACTAAAAGGTGAGCGACGGACAAAAATTACTCTGACGTAGAGCTTAATGATTAGCCACTTTCGATGCAGTATTTATAAGTTTAATTGTTTAGCGACGATTTAGACGCAGCAGGCTATAAAGTGTCGCTTTATTGGTGAGCTGTACGTTCACATAACTTTTTATCGTTGTTAGGTGGTGTCCATTTTGTCGTCTGCGCCGCCGGCAAATCACTCATCGTCTCGTAGATATATGACGCAACATGTCGCATGCTATCCATCACCACTTCACACTGTTCACTGCAGGTGAGCTTGTTTCACAAATCCTCTCACCGTCCGTCATGTTTCATAACCGGATACGTCTACTATGCAATCGATCATTCTGTAACGAGCAGACTTCGTACATTTTATTAGGCCTACGAAACATTTCACTTGCATATTAGTCAGTAGCCATTCGCGTTCACTTGTGCATGGACGAACCAAAAAGTGACGCCGTTTTGGCAGATTGAGTTTCGTTTTCTGTAAGATGCATTATACGTTATATGTATTTGCAATTTTTGTTGACTCGCGTAAATTTTTTAAGAGACGTTATTATTACGTAGGTTTTTGTCTGTCGATATAAGAATTCTGTTGTTTTTTATGCGAATAAATTGAAATTTTCTAACCACGGTTTGATTAACTAACGACAAATGCTGTTTAGTGCACAATATGCGTGCAGAGAAACATTGGAGTTTTGAAATAAAACTATGGACATGTTTTCGAAAAAATAAGCACATTTAACTGGCATTATATTGACCCATGATTGTCTAAATGGGCATCACTCATATGGCCCAGTCTGTACATGTAAGCATGTTCTGCTATCGTCATATTGACGACCAAACATTTCCTGTCGTCGTTTGGGCAAGAACGTGGAACGATCTACAGCTGTAAGTGACGTCATCATGAACATTGACGACCGACAGTTAGACTTAAACTGCTAGTTTTGCTGTTATTTGTTTGACTTGTTATTGTAAAGTAGCTTCTTGTGCGTTTGCATTATTTACTAAAAATTATACGTGTATAATAACTAAGTGTAATATTAAGCCGTGGTCAAAATTTACTACTCTACGATTGCCATACGCTTATGCTACGAGTTCACAATGAAAGTCGTAAGCTTGCATCAATTCGACTCTCATACATATTGCGGTTCCACAAGGTCTTGCCCTCATATGGGAAATCGCACTGTACGTATCTCGCAATCTCTTGCGACTATTGTGAGCAGGTAAAGCTAACGAAATTTCATTTTCGTCAGAGCTACATGTGCGCATAACTGCATCGGTATTGTTTTTTTTACATTTATGGTAATATATTTGTTAATGCACCTGTAGCGCTTTTTCGATAAAAAATATTCATTATTTTATGTCTATTTTTCGTTTTTAATTGTATTAATATTTTCGTAAACACTGTTTAAGAATTATGATATTTGTTTTTTAAAGTTTTGTGTTCTGAAGCGAATAATCTATTGGGGAAATCGATGCACGTATATTGGCCGTATACTTAACTCCACTTATTTCATCAACATCAAAAAATCGAATTAATTTAAACGAGATTTAAATAATGCACCGCTAAGCAGGACGTCCACCGTTCCAGAGGGTCGGTGAATCATAAATATGCTATGAGCCTAGAGCGAACGACGTGCTCAGATTTCCTCGCACCTTTCAGTAGCATGACACACTAGCCGCGAGGTCACACAGCACGATATAGCAAGGTTGAGTTGTATCGGTTAATGTTCGACAACATATTAACTTTGTACGAATAAAATTTGATTATTATTTAAAAGTCAAATATAAATTATACTATAAAAATTGTTTTGTGTAGGGCCTATACATCAAAGTTATTTGAAAATGTATCAGAAATCCGGTTACAAGCATGATGAAAAAATATGGCCAATGTTTTATTTTACATGCAACATTGTCCCTCTTTCAAACTGTGTTTAAGATGCTAAATGTTTTGCATCATATTCTTTTAATATAATCACTGCCTTAAATTGAAACTTTTTCGGCACTGGTTCTGAAGCGCTAAAAAGCTTCAGGATTCACTGTTGCATGGCGTATAGTCTTTTACGCATTTTCCGGTGCTGCAAAGCAAACTGACATGGGGGTTAGCGGAGCAAATGTACTGATGTAATCACCATACATGTCCATCGCTAGACATCCAGATTTTTGTGTAACCCTTTGAGGGCAACAAAAAAGCATTATAATACAATTTTAATACAATTTTGTTTGCTAAAGTAAATCTAAGAGCCAGCCAGATATATATTGGTAGCACACGAAGTTTAGACTTTTAGCTCAGCCAGTTGTAACAAAAAACAACTAGTGAAAAGTGAAGGCCTACTGTACCAAACACCAAAGCGGCTTCTTAACTAAACTCTTTGCTAGTAATGTGTATAGCATATTACACAATGTAATAACACGTGTACAACGTTATCACCACCTATCACTTGTTTGAGCATTATGCATGAAATCACATCAACGAACTGCGTTTTCGGTATATTTATGTTTCAAGTTTTAATACCATATTAACGCTCAAAAGTCAAAACGCCTTTCTGCAGTGTTAAAAACGACAACTTTTGACACTCTTTTTTTTAAAAATTAATGCATCAGCAATGAACGAACTATTTTTTTGAGTTTCACACAAACGTCGTAAATAAAGTGTTGTTATTGGTACAAACATAAATCATACGAGTAAGAGTCTATATTCATAAAGTCATAGGTTATTCTGACATGTTTATGGGACGTTTCCCAGACAACACCACGCGAATAGATTGATATGTTTTAGGAAATATATTCGAGGAAAAGTGAAAAGATAATGATTATTCGCCGAGAGACTTTACAGGGGGTTAATGTGTGCTGGTAACGCAATCATTATAAATCTCGTGCGCTTAACGCCCGTTCTTCCATTTAAACACGAGGAGCGTCATTAGCGCCTGCTGGTGGGAGGTGGGAGAGCTAGCGCTGTGCGGGTATATGGACACTGAGTGGCGTCAGCATGCGCAACCAACGCCACACACACAACAACGTCGCCACTGGCGTTTTGCATCACCGACGCTGCTGCCACTACTGCTGCTGCTGCTGCTGCTGCTGCTGTTGTCGTTGTTATGATCTGCGTCATGAACGTGCCCCAGCCTTCGGTCGCTTGTCACTGCTTTGCGGTATTAACTGGCACCGTCTTTACTCTTGCCGTCGTGACGTTGTAGCGTCGCCGGTAGACGGTGTGCGGGCCTGACACCGGCACCGGTGTGCTCCTAATACCACGTGCCTCGCTGCGACCTTGTCTCTTTATAGACGCACACAGCACATCTGCGCGCATTAGTGAATTGGAAACAGTTCAACGACCGGTGCGGTGTCTCGACAAAGCGACGACGAAATGGAGATCGCAATAGAGTTAGCGCAGGGTGACATGCGTCGCTCACAGGAAGTACATTGTCTGAAGTGGACGCCGCGCTAAGGTCGAGGTCGGTCTTTAAGTTCAAGATGGCTGCCACGTCGACTACCCTGGTGGTGCTGCTGGCTTGGCAGCTGTCTATGACGTCATTCTGTGACGTAGTAATGGCGGTGAAATACACCCAGCGCGCTCTGACATCATCAAACCGACGAATCAGGTGACTAGCTCGTACCTAATCTCCTTTTATCATCTTCATCATCAATGTTATTGCTGTCGTTGTTATCGTTAATATTTAAGCTTATGATTTACACCACAGTACGTTTTGGTCTGAAAGGTCAATTTGACGTTTAAAAGTGTCCCTATAGTTTTGAAATTTAACAAATTTTACATATAATGAATAGCTGGTTGCTAATTACACTAAATGCACGTAAACGTTACAACATCGTGTTTTTCACGAGTTATAATTGTTAGGCCTGATGCAAGTAAGGAAGGATGTGACTGTCGCAGAGAGTCGACGTGTTCTCTGTTACTCATTCGCGGAGGTGTGAAATCATTTATAATGTTTCATCGTTAGACTCACGCGAACCTAGAGGCGTATATGGGAGGCGTGAGATTGTAATTAGCACGAAGATAGAAGAGCGATGCGAAAGCGCGAGAAACACCAATTAGAGTCGAACACATAGTGAAAAGCCTGTTAGCGATTCGGCTATGCTGTCAGCTATACGTGAGGAGATTAAGCATTAGCGTAAAATACATGTACACTGAACGATGCAGTGAAAAAGCTCTCACGTGTGTCTGAAATTAATCAGTAAGCACTGTATCGTACAGAACAAAACTGCAAAAAAATGTCTATAGATATAAATCATGTTCGTGAACAAGCTTTGAGCTACTTGCTACGTTAACTCGATGTACCAAATTTTGTTTTAGATTAATGGCTACAGTGTCGTGTGCAAATTTTTGTGATATTAATGTTGTACAATTATTGACTAGCAGTAGCACTTTAGGTTTATTTTTAGTTACATATTTAATCCGTTAACTTTTTACCATACATATGGTACAAGGTTGCGTAATATCGATAAATAAGCAACTTTAAAAACTGATCAGCATGAATATTACTAACAGTCTAATACTATGTAATAGTAACTCGTGTGGTACTAGCAAATAAGGTCTTCTGAAAATAGTACATTTTAATTCTGGACAGTAGAAAAGGAAAGGGAAGAAAAAAGTTAAAGGAAAAATGGGGAAGAGAAAAAGGGAAGAAAAAAGAAGGGAAAGCGAAAGGAAAAGGGGAAAAGGAAAAGAAAAGAAAAAAGGGAATGGGAAAGAAAGGGGAAAAAGAAAAAAAAAGGACGGAAGAAAGGAAAGTTAAAAGGAAAGTGGAAGGGGAAGGAAATGGGGAACGGGAAAGGGGAAGGGAAAGAGAAAGGGAAAGGGGACGGAAAAGGGAAAGGAGAAAGGAAAGGGGAAGGGGAAGGGAAAAGGAAAGGGAAGGGAACGTGAAAGGGAAAGGGATAGGAAAAGGAAAATGGGGAAGTAGAAAGGGGAATGGAAAGGGAAAGGAGAAGGAAAATCGGAAGAAGAAAAAGAAGGGAAAGGGGAAAGGAAAAGGAAGGGGAAGGTGAAAGGAAGAGCGCTTAAGAAAAGTTGGACGCACGGACGCACGCACAGACACTCAGGTGATTTTATACGTACTCTGTCCAATGCTATGCGTCAGCATAAATTGAAAATTAACATAGGCAGTATATATACACCTTTATTTGTCAAATGACAGCCATGAAAGAAACATAACTAATAACGATAGATAATAATAATAAAAAAAAATAATAATGCTGACAAGAAATACAGTATACCCTAAAGGCAGTAAAATATCGCTATTGTAACAGCTTGAAGAAGTTAAAAGTTTGACGCTAAGTTTACAGCGTTACGCAACACAATTAGACTACTGAAGGTTTCTAACAGCTGCCAAAAAAGGCACCGCAGCCAAATAAACAGTTTTTGCTTTTGTCGCAAGCACTAAAAATTCCAGCCATCTGGAAGCATTCTCATAGTGCTGTCGATCGGTGCTGTCGATTTGGTTTCGCGGTTCAGTAGGGGAAAGAATGTATCACACTGCAGCATGATAATTGCGACAATGGCTGTGAGCTGCAAGGCGCGGCAGCCGAAGGGAAGTTCGTAAGTTGCAATAATTCTGTTCAGTCTTGCGTCGCGTAATTATTGCATATTGCTGAAAATTGAGCATAAGTACGAGGCTAGGCAGTGAGGAACATGTTACGAGTGTGACGGAATGGCGGCAGCAACATCAGCAGCAGCAGCAGCAGCTATGAGTGAGCGTCTGCAGACGAACCACAGTCGGACAATTTAATTAAATGTGGACTAGTGACTGCAACGAAGAGCGTACCCTATGACTAATGTCGGCAGATGAACTATTACAGCAAGATTGATGAAAATCGACGAGTAGCATCCGTCCATTGCTGTTGATGCAAGAATGACGTTTGTTTCATGATAATTAATGTATGATGTTGCAGTGCTAGAGTATGTCTGGCATAGTAGATGTAGTAGCAACAAAATCCGTTTATAACGTTGTAGTAATCTTGTCTACAAACAGGCAAACAAACTGACAGAGCTAAGAACATAAGCTTCTTCCTTCGCGGCTGGTAATAATTACGTTTGCAGCAACAATCTGATGCATGGGTGTTGATAATGCAGAGCCAGTGGAAGGGCCGTCCGTACCTCCCGGCCAGGGGAGGGTCACGTATGCTCAGGGGCCTCATGCTAAATATTAAAAGAATTTCTAGTTTTTAAAAAATATATTTAAAATATAAAATAACTACACATGTGAAAAGTTTACCCAAAATGGACAAGTCTATCACTTTTCATTAATGTATAGTAATCTTTGACGTATTGCGGCCTATTAGACTTAATTTTTTTGCAATGACAACACAAATTGGGCCTATCTGATTATTTGCGTTTCTAATTTTTCAAAAGTGAGCAAATTTGCGGCTTTCAGTAAACGTGCAAAAGCCAGAAGTGTTTTAGTTTCAGGGGAGCTTTGCCCCCTGTCCCCCTGACTCTAAACCCCGCTGGGGGCTTCGTAACTAGACCCCCATTATAGGGGCCTCGCATTTGTATTGGGGGGGGCTCCAACTCTTTAGCGCCGGCACTGTGATAATGTAAAACATTCTTGGGCCTAAAAATTTCCGCTTAGTGCACTGAGTGCAGCATAACGGAGTAAGTGCAAACATTTTTTCTTTCAGTAAAACTTTGAAAGCAAACTAAAAGAAGTGCAAAAAATATTTATGAAAATCCAGATTTTTAATAAAACGACGAAAACCGGAAGTACGAGAATTTTTAAGGCCTTACTTTGCTTGCTTATTTACTCATTACATACTGTGTATATACAGGCATAACTGCTGTCATTTAGTTCTGTTGTATACTCGTCACCAAAAAACCAATAGGATTCGATATTTTTTTGTAACGAGTTAACAGTTTGACGAGGTGACTAGTACCCTACTCAATTCCATAATATAGGCTAATTGAAAAAATGATGCTTACTTAACATGCAATGATTTACAGCAGTTGTAAAGCTTTGCACGTCACTTTAGCAATCATTGAACCGATCGGTCATAGCAAATCTCTTGACTAATGAATTGCATCGATTTGTACGTTCGCAGCGCCGTATCCGTCTAATCTAATTTTGTGGTGTTGAAGCAACAGTTTGTCGCCTGCGATGGCATGGATGCCTTACGACGGTTGGTTCTGTAGACACGAGTGACCTGTGGCTGTGGCTGCGGTAGTGAACGTTCTGTCGACGAAAGTGGGTCCGGTGCAGTGAACTTGTGCCTAGTCGCTGTGACTCGCTGTCAAGGCACTGACGGCGTTACAGAATCAATAGCGTGCTGCTGCAGCGAGTGATGGCGACGTGCTTTTCGCTTGGACGCAATCACGGACTGGCCACCGACAACGTGCGACGGGACAAAATTGACAGCGGCGCCGGCGACGAATTGCTGTTTTCGCAGTTGCGCCACTGGCTGGTGCACCGGTCGCGGCACGCGGTTTATTAACAGTCCAATGCAAAGTGCAACGACTACGGCTACTATACAACCGCGATCCCGTCGCTTGCCTGCCCTGCCTATGACGCGCTTTTAACCCTTTTAGCGCGACGTTTAGCACAATACCGCTGGAGCTATTCTTATTTGCATGCAGTGATTGATGACAGATACGACTGGGATATCTGGTGCGAGGACTTTATATTAATATGGTAATACAGTACTTTAATATGCGCACAGTGACACTATGCAGTCGTTGTCTCTGTAGCCGTTTGCGCTGGAAGTTTTTGATTTTTGATAGTATAGCCTAATACCAGTGTACAATGTACAATGAAGTTTGTCAGCTACGCTGTTTTGCTGCAGTTGTTTACTGCAGATGCCACGGGCACTATATTACAATGGAGATAACATTCAGTACCCTAAAAAGTAGTACAAAATGTAAACATCTTGATCTTTGACTAATTTATACAAACAACAATTTGTACAACATAAATGAATATGCTTTATAGATTTTGTATATCTACGTCACCAGAAAATTAAATTTCACATTATTTCACACGTTTTCTATCAATTTTCACAGCAGTGTTTTTGATTATTACTATTAACATAATTATAGCAACGTTTCAAATATTTATGTAAAAGAATATGGAACGGAATAATTTCACGAGAAAGCCGCTAACTAAGAGTCAATATTTTTATGCATGATAGCGCGGCCGCTTTACACGAGCACAGTCCACTGGACACGGCGCTCGTTGCATTTCACGCGGCGCTCCGACGTCTGGAGGCGCTGACGATATTAAGTCGTAAAGCATCAGAGTTCCATACTGGAGTCGAGACGTGGTCGTAAACCGATAACAAAAGAGCTGATCTAATGCCTGATGTCACGGCGGGGCCGCTGATTACGTGCCACGTGCTGCATGTCAGCGCACCATCTCCATCCTACCGAGAAATATAACCATCTCATTATGCACACATGTGACCCATAAATTGACACCATTTTCATTTCACAAATAGGTATTAAGCTTGTCTTTTTTCTTACTCACAAAAAATTACGGTAAAAAGCTAAACGCTGAGTATAAACTTTTACATTTTTATATATACAACTTTATTCACCATAAATAAAATGGTAGCACAGTTTTAAAAAAACAAACCTTAACTAAACTTAATTAATAATAATAACAATCAAACTGTCAGTACTCAGTAAACATAACCATATTAAGCTAACAACTAATGAGCAACGTTCGATAATTTCGACATTAATTTAACACTTCATGTCGGTACCATTTCGCTGGGTAATCTGAAGTTAAAACACATTCGACATTCGTTTACAGTATCACTGTTTGACGTACAAAATCATTAATGCATCACCACAAACTCTGAACTTCGGCGGTCAGTTTTTACGCGCGAAAGCAGCTTTCAGCGCGTCTTAGCCATCGCAATTCTGTCTGTCTGTCTGTCTGTCCGTCTGTCACACGGTTGGATCAGTAAAAAACGGTGCAAGCTAGGATGACTAAATCTTTACATTCGATTGCCTGAAAGACTCTATAGTTTCAAGAACCGTAAAGCTTTTCCATATATTCGAAGGGGGTCACCCCAAACGAGGACGCTAAATGAGAAGGGGTGGGCAAAATTTGCGATTTTTTGCCAATAAGTCGCTGTATCTCACTAATGGTGCAAGATGGGGCCTAGGTTACTATTAATCATTAATAGGAAGTTGTACACCGGCTCTCGATTGGCGCCAAATTCAATGACCTCAAATGACCTTGAACAACAAAATAGGGGGTTTTATGGATTTTTTGGCAATTTTGGGCTGCGACACAAGTCTATATCATTCACAAGGTAACGCCACGGAACTATAGTTATGCGATCCAGATAGTGAATTTGGTGTTTGTATATTAACTTAGCGTGAACACCCCAATTTTCAGTTAAACTATTGAACCGAAACTGCTATAAGCTTTCGCGCGTTTCGTGAGCATTAGCTCAAATTTCTTGTAGTTAATGGACAAACCTCCAGACCATACAGCAGAGCAGGCAGACATTTGCTGTGAACTAGGTGCAGTATTACATCTTCGGATGCAGTTCTTTCCAATTTA
>Ga0056128_1000937_pt1 | contig 30133 bp, 19 predicted proteins | sample WorMetLIZISLAND2_FD_71113 | JGI IMG/M metagenome (GOLD analysis project Ga0056128, IMG submission 71113) | Marine gutless worms symbiont microbial communities from Max Planck institute for Marine Microbiology, Germany - Olavius geniculatus... ... | reverse complement strand
TCCTACACCCGTTTAGCCAGAATTCAACAAGAAGGGTTGATTTTTTCTCATCTGACTGACAAAGACATGCGTCGCTCAGATGCTGCACTGTAGGCCTACTGAGGCAATTAAAACGAAGACATCGTCGTGTCGATGTGGACGGAAGTACCTCAGCGGTGCTCGTGTCTGCTCACCGACCGCAGAAAATCGCTGACTTTTGATCGCGCATGCGAACGACTTCAATGATTCTTGTCTTGCAGCCGACATACGTCCCACGCATTTGTCCGCATAGACGGCGCCACTGGTGTAGACGCGGGCAAACGACCGTTCTCCCAAATATTTTACAGTGTTGCCGCAGACCATCTACCTGGATTAAAGGGAGCTATTTTAATTAGGAGGGGAAAGGAAGAGAGGAGGAAAGTTTCTCCAATCAAAAATGTATTACTACACCACTGATCGGCGGAATTGTAAACCCCGAGAAATGAGATTCGCAATTTTCGTCATTCTTGGTTAACCCCTAGTAAATGATAGTTTTTTTAACCGGGTAAACGTATCACTCGTGAAACCGATTGGTCGGGGTTGTAGATACAACCGATGACGATAAAAATTGTCAACTGACTTGTCCATATCTTCGTAAATTGATGACGAATTTTTCAAGTCCTTTCAAGTCCTTTTCAATTCCTTTCGCTAGCGCGCTTTCTGGAAAATTTGCAATAACGCAGTTATGAAATATTTCGCCACACTTTAACTGTGTTGCTACACCACAATCGTTGGACCTAATTTGATGTCAGCGCTTGAGACGTTTGGTAACTTATCGGAGGGCCGCATATAATTTCAGCACTCGCCCTCCCACATCTTTTCTAGTTTGCTTTGTTACTGTTATGTCATCCGGTTACTTTTTCCATTATTCTGTAGCGAATGAATTACAGTTAGAAGTGTTTTTATTGAACGCAGTACTCGGTCCAGAACGGTGGCAAATAGCATTTAGCAACAGCGTTATCTTCGTTGTGGTTTGCATGAGTTGGTGGATATCGTGAAGCCGGCGTTTTGAAGTACACGTATGTGGATGCTGGCGTGCATGGCGTTTCATCGCGCGTCAACCTGTCACGCTGCCCGCCACGCCAAGACGCTTAATTCGACGTGCAAATAGACCGAACAGGGCCGGCAACGACGCCGACGCTTTCGGTCACTGGCGGCGCATAGTCGGCTCGTCATCGTAATCCGATTGTGACAAACGTTACATCCGGTCGTCTGACCACCTGATGCTTGGAGTACCTGCTATTAGTGATGGGCAAATTAGATAAAAATGGTGTTCGATTCTATAACGAACGACACTATAGCCAGAGGTTACGTAAAGGTCACATTAACATCTTAGTAACATTCTGTAATAAACCTAGAAACTTTGCTGTAGCTTTTCTGTGTAATTACTGTTTTGTTTTTGTGCCATTTTTTGGTCAAATTTTCTGAAAACGAAATGAAACTGCGACAACCGTCGCATGGCAATAAGTAAGTGAGTAAATGCCTTACTTAACGTCGGTATACATTATACAAATCAAAGTTCGCGCAGTTTGTCCAGTTTTTAGATGAGAACACTCGTTTTAAGCGAACGAATCGAACGGAATAAAATAGCTAATTGTGTTCATCTCTAATTGTGCAATGTACGTCGCTAGCAGCGAGGCATCTTATCGACTTCTAGCGCTGCTGCAGAGGCTGCAGTGATACGTCACGTGTGTTAAGCTCTGCAGTGGAATCCAGTTTGTCACGCGTCAGTGATTACACGTGAGTGACGTCATTCACGCAAGGTTTTCATTTAACGCAACGTACGCAACGGACGCAACGCAACGCTGTATTATAGACACCGCTTCTGTCGTAGTGTTTTGGCATTTACATAAAAGGCTTATAGTGTGGCTGATTGAGGAAGTGGCATGTCTGCTGGCTGCAAACCCCGGCTAGTGGATGGTCACATAGTGAGCTGCGGTATTATTAGCTCATGCCAATTAGCTGCCACTTCCTATATTGCAAAAGCGCTCTTGGCCATGTAAGAAGTGCCTTAGCAAGTACCGGACTTTGCCTTTATCTTTTATCTTTGCGACAGCTGCGATATTCCTTGCGTTTGTTGCGTACATTTTTGCGTCCTTTGCGTTCGTCGCCTACTCACACTCGTAGCCGTAGCCAAGAGGGCTTAGATAGGTTTGGAAAATACCATTCCTTCCCTAGTTAGCCGAAACCAAGAAGCGTGAATTGAATAAAGATAGTCAAAAACCAAATGCTCGAAATTCCCATACATGACCATGCTTTTGTGCCCAAGGATTTGTTTCGGGCCTTACTAAGGAAGCTTACAGCGCACCTTTAGACCCTGAATTGATGAAGGGTTACTTTGTGTGATTAAATTTAATTTGTATTTTTTCTGTTATTATTTACGGTGAAAAAATTATCCATCTGTGTCAAAATATACGTGAAAAAAAATTGCGAAAGCAATGTAATTTTCTTATTTTAGCTGACTTTTACCCCGGCAACTGGCGTTTTGCTTTGACGGCTTTAATGTAGCTTGAATTGTACTGAATAATTGATGGATTCGAAGCACCTGCAAACGTTAGTGTTCATGCAGTTCAGGTGCGGAAGAATAACGGTAAAATGTAATAATGGCTGCAGCCGAGCCATTCCCATCTTCTCGTGTAAGAAGCTAGCGATTCCCATACAGTTAGTAGGCTGGCTGGTATGACCACTGACATAAAGCATTGTGATCGTCATCATCATTTGAGCTTAATGCAAGTTGCAGCGGCAGCACCAGACACGAGGTGTTCGCAAAGCGGAAAATGCGATCCGCGATTGCATAGAGATGAATTATTTGTGTAATTTTTCTCTATAATGATTAGGGAACAAAGATAAATATACAGAGTTGTTCAACAAAAAGTAAACCCCAGTTTTTGTCACAGCTGAATTAAATAATGATGACTTATTTTCAGAAGTCTTTCAACCCGTCGCTACAGTACATTGTGAATATAATAGGCCTAGTCACCTTTAAAATTAGTGAGTTATATCGGAGTAACTTCTAGTGCCTAAAATTTACTCCTGGCAACATTTAGTCGTTGATGTGTGCTTTAAATGACTTTAGAGTGTGTTTTAAATGTTGCCTATGCAGTTGAAGGCAAATTTGATTTAAATTGATTCGGCTTATGGTGCAATCTCGGATTATTTCGAATGTTGTCTTCGAGTGGGGATTTTGCTTTTAGTACTTTTTGGCTCACCTATACTAAAGTTGAATATATTTCTTAATCTTTAACTAATACCGTACTGTTTTCGAGTTTACGGCTGAACTGTTTACTGGAGTTATGAACATACAAAAGTTAAGGGCTTAATTTTTGTGGAATATATTGTTGCGGATTACGTTCCGCAACGGGACGAGTCTGAAGTGACCGCGGCGTAGGCCTAGGTCTGCGACAGTCACGGAAGACAGTCAGTCACGTAGTAACGTTCACAGCTTGACCAGACAATGGATGACATCCAGTTACCAGGCCTAGGCCTAGCTATAGCTACCAGCATTGCCGTTGTGATGACTGATGCGGGATATGTGACAGTGATGCTGCTGCTGCTGCTGCTGTTGCAAGCGACCGACAAATGCTTCCGTCCAGGACAAAACCCTCTGCGACAAAAACCCTGCGCCGAGTCAAAATATGGGCACACCAGCTCAACGTAGAACCGCCACTGGTATGAGGTTTTGTCGTGTGGGGGTCTAGTCTGTATCCTCTTTGCTGTTGCTGACGGTGCAGGTGGGCGAATGGGCAGAGTGCGTCGATGTATCAAGAGCTTCGTTGAAAGCAGGCACGTTCAGCGCGCCATCCTGATCGCCATTATGCTCAATAGCATCAGCATGGGCATCGAATACCACAACCAGGTCTTTCTCTCTATACTTACGCTTGCAGTTTACCACCGAGTTCTGTTGACAGCAACAACAGTGATAACAATGACGAAAGTAGTTTGGTGCGTGGTCGATGCTGTCACCTGATAAATTGTACATTTTCTTTTCTTCGTACATCAGTAACAATTGCATTTTTGCCTGGGTTTTTGGTCGGGGATTTTATCCAACACAATGTGTTACTGGATCCAACGAGTCTACCTGCCAAATGGCATCAAAATCGGTCGAACGGTTTAAGCACGTTGCACGAATGTAACCGACGGACTGACAGACCACGCTAGGGACAAATGTGTAGATATAGGCGGAATCGTGTGCTCGGCAAAAACGCCTAATAAGCAACTTTTAAATGGTCGTGTATAGCAGTAACTGTAAAACATCATTCCTTGATCGTTGTAATTCAGGTGCAAATTTTCTTGTAGTTGTGCGCCGTACAGTGAACGTAGTTCACTACTAACTGTATTAAAGCGCGTACACGAGCGACGCAACTGAACTCAACTGATTGCTAAACTGACTAATTGGGCATAAGTGCGCCTAGTCATGTATACGCCGTTAAACGGTGCCTACTGTAATGCATTACTGCTTGCCCATTGGTCAGTTCGTCGAAAAACTGAACAATGTCAGTTCAGTTTAGTTGCGTCGCTCTCTACACGCTTTTACAGGAGCACGCAAATGTCCTTGTCAAATGGCACGTCATATCGTCCGACGGTATTAGGATGATGCACGAGTGTGACAGACGGACAGATCACGGTGCGCCAAAATCCGACGCAATGCTTTTACTGCATTAGTTAATAGAAGTGTATTGGGATATATTGAATTTACTGCCAACGTTATACGTGCAACTGTGTAATTATTTAACTGTTTACGGTGATTAAAAGATGTAAGCAGTGCCGCAGTGGCATTTGTGTATGACCAATATGTTTGTGAAGTTATTTTTGCTGCTAGCGATCGACATCTCGGTTTCATTCCATCATGGCCTTGGTCTTGGCCGCAGCTGTTGGTCCTGTCTACACTGTAGGTCATCACGTCGTCTAGTCCAAGTCCAAAAAACCTGTTTCGACAATTGCACCGGCGTCTGTGCCGCTGATATATCGTCAGTGCTTATGATTGATTGGAACTCGGACTCCACTACACTACAGCTGTTACGAACTCTCTGATAACTCGCCTCTATAACCCAGTCACACCGGGTGGGACGGTGGGTTGGTTTGGGTACCCAGGACCCGTCTCGGGGAGATCTGCCGTGGGACGCGCCTCGGGTCCTGGGTCCTCGGCAGCGACAGTTTTATTGAATATCGTCGCGCGACGGACTCACGGCACCGCGGATTATCAACCAATACGACCGTAAATCCTCGCTAATCCGAATTCGAGATTTATTCCCGACGTCGCTAACTGGTCTCCGCCCTCACTCTCGCCGTGACCAACCGGACCTGTCCCCAACCCATCCGTCCTAACCCTAGCCACACCAATATAAATCTTATTGCTTCAAATATAATACAGAATAAGACTTAAAATGCAGACGGAAATAAATATAAATCTTATTAGTTTTAGCTGTGAGGTCGGGCGTGTTGATCACGTGGTCGTGTCAGGTGCCCGCTCTGCGCCGACCAATCACAATCGTTTATATCACTCGTCCTCCGACCGACCGACCGCCCGTTTTATGATTTACTCTTATAAGAAAGAATACGTCGCATTTCCGTCGATATTAAATCAGCGAAATAAATGCATTCGTGTAAAAGAAATGGCACTGCCGTCCAATCGGTTTCGCGCGCAATCGCATTTGGTGACCTACAGAAAATGGAAATTTATTGTTGCGTATCACCATGATCGTACAAATAATGTCGTGCAAAACGACTTCTGAGTGGGGGATAAGAACAAATTCAAGACACCAAAAACTGTTGCCTTTTAATCTTTGAGTCTTACTTTACTTGTTTTGTGTTTTTTTTTTAATTTCTGTCGAAGGACTAAAACCACCCGGTAAAGGGAACCGAACGCGCAAAAATTACTGTTTGTTTATTAACAAAAATATTGCGAACACTGTAAAACTTCGTCAGACCTACTTGGATTTTAAGTCTACACAGTGAGATAAATGAACGTAGGGGTATGATTAAAATTCTGAGCACCGTACAGTCGAAAGTTAAATCTTTTATTTACTATAGTCAGTGGCATGGTGTCGTCGTTGGTTAAAAAGGGGGGTTCGACTTTTAATATGACGTGAGGAAGGAATCTGAATGATTAGCCTGCCTGCTGCCGTGGGCTAGGCGTCTCGGTATAACAACGCTTTGCAATTATGTCATCATCATCATTAATTCATTGTTGTTATCTGCAGCATCGCCGAGAGCATCATGCCGCGTGCCCCGGATATTGCAGTGGTGATGTTACGCTAGCGTGCAGTGCTGCATGGTGTACTGACGTTATGATGCAAACTCGGTTGATACATGTACTTGCTCGATCGTGTAAACGAAGTGTAAGACCCACCGCTGAGCCACGATACATGCGTTACAGACGACGGACGACAGACAAACATCTTGTAGCAAACCTTTAAGCTTACAGCTTAGGGGTCAGCCCAAACACACCAAAAATCGCAAAAGCTGGAAATTAAAAAAATACTTTCGAGTAAGAAACGTTCTGTAAATCTGTCTGTCTGTGTGTGTCAGCCGAAGACACTGACGCGCGTACTGGAGAACATTAACCTGTTCTTCGCTGCGTTCTTCGGTGTTGAGATGCTGCTCAAAGTGGTCGGTCACGGTCTGTACGGCTACATACAGGACGGCTTCAACGTCTTCGACGGTTTCATCGTTCTACTTAGGTACTGATCAGTGGCGACATCAGGACTGGAAAATAACCTAGGTTTAAAAAAAGATTTTTAAGTTATAGGTATTTAAGGTTTTCTAGGTTTTCAAAGGTTTTTTAGGCCTAGTTTTTAAAGTTGTTTGGTTTGGTGTCCAGTGAACACCATATACAAAATTAGCTCAGTAAAATATCTTATACATTTTAATGACATAATCACATTGTTCTCTATAAATTATAGCAAGACGAAGTTAGCAAAAATCACGATTAAGATATGAAATAAGACGTGATATGTAATATTATTTTACAACAAACAAAAAAACCGAAAAAACATGAAAAATGGACTTTCAAGGTTTGTTTTTAAAAAAAACTAAAAATCCTAGGTTTTCGGATCAATTTTCCAACCCTGGGCGACATCACTCAATCAATATTTACCGACATATTTTTATATCAAGAGATCTCTCTGTTATACAGTGGCGGTTCTGGTCCCAAAAATCTGGGGCTGCTGTGCTCCACTCCGAAACCCGCGGTACAGGATGGTTTTTAGTTACATTGGTATCACCGATAAAGCTTTCTAATGGTTAGTGTGTTGTGCACATTAAACTTGTGGTGTTGAGCCTAAATCTGCTGTAGCACCCCCAGATTCAGGCAAGAACCGCCACCGCTATAGCGTTATGGGCTCTATGACTGTAAAGCGAGGCATCTGCTTAACTGCCGCGATGGACATGTTGCGTTTAATCTTCTTTAGTCAACTTTTTACAGCACTTGTTGGACCCATACGCTGCAGTAAGACCGCATCAGAATTTTTATAAAAATTGCGATCGTAGGACACGCGATCACGTGCAAACAGACGGACGGACAGACAAACGCGGCTGTTGTTGTTGTTGATTTTTAAAAATTATTTCTAAAGATTAAAAACCACTGATGTCGACACGAAGAATCTTCATTCTGTTCCGTTCCTAGCCATCGTGATGCAGTCCGGAATCGATAAACCAGTCCAGTTTAGCGTCGTTTTGGTCTGCCTCGAGATCTGCTACCGTTGATGTAAAAGGTAAAGGGAGCCATGCCCCAGCTGGGGCGTAGGCGGGGTGATCATCTCCCACTCGCGGCCGTTGAGTCCGTAGGTGGATAAACCACTTGAGTCCGTGACGCATGGCCAGTGCGACGCCAGACCTACCAACGGTCCGTTGATGCGGCCATGTAGTGTATCTGTAGAGAGATTTTCAGCTCTGACAACATGGCCGAAGTACTTCAATTTACGACTTTAGCGATTTTATAGTTTGTTCCCATTATATGCTATAGCAGAGGGGCAGTAAAGTAGACTTTATTTTATAGGGAGATTATTGAAGGAGCAACTGGTTTTATTGTGCAGTGCGGCGGAGCTGTTTCAAAGAACGGGCACCGGTCTGACAGTACTTCGCACGTTTCGGTTACTGCGAATACTCAAACTGGTTCGTTTTCTACCGGCTCTGCGTCACCAACTCGTCGTTATGCTGCACACGATGGACAACGTCGCCACCTTCTTCGCGCTGCTCTGTCTCTTCATCTTCATTTTCAGGTTTTTCCAAGTATCGGTTTTGATTTCGTTAGTTTCGATTATAAATCTAGGCCCTACATCACGTATAGTCTGCATTATTCCCGTTGAACTTTATTTGTCTTTCAACGACGGCATATAGTACGAACAGATAATAGTTGTGGGTTTCTGAAATTTAACTGCTTGAATCTTGAATACTGTTATATTACCGTGTTATGTTAAATTAAAATATTATAGCTCTCATTTGCTTTTAAACAAAAGAAAACGCTCGACGGTCACAGAAAACGACGCGATGAGCGACGCCACTCAAATTACCAAAATATCACTTTATTTACTTCACTAAACGTATTTTCACTAATTTGACCATACTTTATTTCACATAAAAATGGTAAAAATTAAAAAACGAACATATTAAAATAACTTAATAAATTGATTTAATCGCAAAAGAACAATAATATTTACAACGCAGGAACAGTAAATGTTATCTCTAAACATATCCTGCAAAATGTTCGCTTTAGCATGACGTTGTCCCACAGCATAAGTTATCCTTTAACTGAGCGATATGTAAATTGAAAGTCGCGGATAGCCTATTAGAACGAACTGAAGTATAAGCTTTTAATTACAAGCGAAGAAACTCACAGAAAAAAAGTTTTACCGCTAAACGTCGGAATACGAGTTCATTGTATATTGTTGACTTGCGGTCAGAATGTTCATAAAAACGGGTTAATATTTAATAGCAGGGCAGCAGAGGTCTTGGTCGTAGCGTTAGCGATATTAGCGGGCTATTGGCCGGAAGGACGCTCGGGTCACGTGCCATAAGCTGACGTGCTTCGTACAGCACCATAGAGAAGCGGGCACCTGTTGTAGCATAGAGACTTGCGTCGACAGCACCATAGAGTATGTATGTCAATCGGCCGTTCGTCTATTGTCGCTTGATTTATGATCTCTACTGCTCGTGACGTCACCGTACGTCGACGTACTTCCGGTTCCGGTTGTCGCGTGCCGCGAGTGGCGAGATGACCGATGGGAAAACTTCGCTATAGCAGCTTCAAGACGTTCATTGTCATTCACACACGTATAGCAATCTGCGGCTTCAACGCCGCCTGTGAGAGCGAGAGGAAATTTCTATCCCTTTCTCCCTGTCTCGCAGGTGTTATCATGGCGCTACTGTCTTCTTTTGTTATTTTTCATCGTCGTATCACTCAGTGTAGAATTTGTACTGAGTAAAACCATGGGTGCATACGATGACGATGACATTGACCATACATACGAATTAAATTTTAAACATTTGCTAGTTTTTTTAGCACATCCGTAGTAAGCAAAAGTTAAACATTCCTAGAAATTTGTCGTGAATTTTAACTTTTCGAAATTCGTAAATTTTGAATATTGTGAACACATAAATCGACGTAATCTTTACGCTCAGTTGGAAATATCACACTTCACGCTGCCGATTTTTTTCGGAATGCACACACAGAAAACATCCATTCGCGAACAAAACCGCGTTGCATTTGCTGATATAATAGTCCGTGGCGGAGGCATAAAAATATCCTTGCTGTATGTGTGCAGTATTCTGGGGATGCATCTGTTCGGTTGTAAGTTCTGTGACCCGGCGCTAATCGGGACCAAGGCCTGTGGTCGCAAGAACTTCGACAGTCTGCTTTGGGCAATCATTACTGTCTTTCAGGTACACCATATACCCATCTTTAGATTTTTTTCGACGCGCTTAGCTATGATGTAAGCGTCTATGCCACGATGATTCTGTCGTCCGTTTATGGGTCACGGATGTACCTTGGCCAACGGGTAAGTTTTGTGGTTTTTCACCTATCATTAGCCTTTTGTCGACGCTCTCTGCATACAAAATTTCGGGAATGCAGTGCAAGGAAAACATTTTCAAATTTGGAGTCAAATAGAAGGGGTAGGATAAACGGAAGTATTTTTAATGAAAAACTATCTTAGGAACGGTGAGAGACAGGACCAAAGTTGCTATTGATCAATAATAGGAAACGGCACACGCCCTTTCAGATGAGATGAAAATCATCGTTCTTGGATGAGATTGAAGGTCAGTACTGCAACATTAAATGCTATAGGCTGTAGCGCGTCTTCCCTAGCGACAGCTGGGCTTTTTGTACCTAAAGGGAGCGGAGAGAACGAATGCCAAAGGCAGAACGCGAGCTTATGGCGTTTATCTGGGGGTAAAGCCTCCATGTTGGTTCTCAGTTTATGGTGGGGCTCGTGGGGGTCGCCTCCTGGCTACGAGTTAAAGCTTTAAACGAAAATAATCTGTCTACCCTGTGTGTTTATGGCAGCAACGACCAGCCGCTACTTGTGGCCCACATCTTGATCCGCCATTGGGTTTTATTACTCATCCGCGTTAAATTCTACTTGGTGAAATTCGTAAAACAAAAAAAAACGAATGTAAGTGAATTATCGTAAGTCGGTCAGTTTTAAAAATCCTCTAAGCTTGTGTCGGCAAGCAGGATATTATTGCGTAATGGTGAAGCAGTGGTAGTTCTGCGGCTGGGCTGGCTAGATAACCGCGGGCTTGGCGGGAAGTAATGGCACTCAGTATAAGACTTAAGTAGGCCTAGCTGACTATTCCAGCCACAAGGCTCGAGTATCGATTATGAAACTACTCTGCAACTAGACCATATCGTCTCACTGGAAGACTAGGCGAAAGTTCTATTACGTCTCTTCACGAAAAAGACACGCTGACCGGTCGGCTGTCTCGTTAGTTGCTGTCAACGGCGAAAATTTAGCGGCGACGTCGTGGACGACAACGGCGACAGCGGCGGTTAAGATCCTTTCCTCGGCCGAGGTCGCTCTGCTGCTAAATTACCGCATACCAATCTATCAGTCAGCGAACGGCAAGACAGCGACGCACAGGGTCTGTCTCCATGTCAGTGATTCGGTGAAGACTACCATTGGAACAAGTGCAGCGTCGGATCCGGACACGTTTAATCATCTTTATTCGCCACAAACGATAGCAGAAAAACAAACGCAGTAAATAAATAAATGGAAAAAGGTTATCTGCAGCGACGTATATAAAATCATTCGTAAAATGACTAATGTGGTCATGCATCGAACATAGCAGTACAGGTTGGGAAATGCAGTGATGTTATCAGCGCCGTCTTTTGCCAGCGCGGGGCCCTTGGCACTAGCTTACCTGCGGGCCCCTGATACCTATGACCACATCACACAACAGTAGGATAAGTTTAAGTCTGTGTGTTTTATAAAACCTATTTTCTGTGCTTTGTAATGTTTATGATTTTGCAAGCGGAGCGGGCGAAAAAAAATTGGACCCTAGATTTTAGCTTTCTCAAACATTTTCTAGACCTTTTTATTGAGGTCAAGTTGTGACAATAATTCATCCCCTAAAGCGACGAAAATTGTTTAAACTGATCAATCGATTCATCGTCTGTTGCAGCAATCACAACCGTAGCTTGGGGCCCTTTTGGGGCGCTGGGCACTTGGCACAGTGCCAAGGTGCCACCCTTTTAAAGACGGGCCTGGATGTTATCATGGACTTTGTGTTCAAGGCCAATTGGCCAAGGCCAAGGACACTGCTTTTTGTCCTCGAAGCACCTTGAGGACAAGGACAAGTCGTTGAAAACACGTCACTGGGAAACGGCATTTTTATCATACAAAAAGCTTTGAGAGCCCATTTTTTTCGATTATTAGAAAGACAGGCTTGATGTCTTTATGCATCTCGTTTTTGCAGCTTAATACATAGACAGCTTTGCCATGGTATAGTTGCAATGACCCGGACTGCACGCAAAACAGCAAAGTAGCACCAGAAATATTTTTAGTTCAAGAAGATAGGAATATACTAGTACGTAGTAAGTACCAGATGTTCGCACTCCGGAGACGCAGAAGACAGCGAGATCGTCCCATGGTTCCGCGGATGGAACGGCCAGTAGACGGATGCGAGACGTCAGCGTATATCAGAGGTTCGCTGTTGCTTGTTTGTTTCGTTCTACTGAGGCCCTTCTCATGCCCCTCACTCGGCCGCAATTGACAATTCCACCCTTTTGTACACAGGAAATGCTTCGCTGATGGACGGATGTCCACGAACGTTGGTCCTGCGAATGTCCACTTTGTTTGAGCACAAACGTTTATTTAACTGAATTCATGGTAAATTCACGTCTTTTTCACGACCTCCAGTTTTTCTTCACGAAATTCCACGAGGGAATCTCCATGCAGATGCAGTTTTCCGTAGAATTCCTCGAGTTTTTAGTAGATTATCTGCGGTTTAGTGCTGCGAGGAATGGCCAAGAACGTTGGTCCTGAGACTGACCACTTTGTTTGATCCACCCACCCATACGAGAGTGTGACAGTTGCAGGAAAAAGACCGGAAGAGTCGGAGGTTAGATCTATTCGCTCCTTCCTCCTCCCGTAATATTCGGAGCTGTCATATATTATTTATGCATGATAAGCTCGGAGATAATCAGCAACTCGCAAACCGATAAATAATTAAACTATTTTTAAGTGTTCAGGTCAACTTAGATTCATTCCTACGCTCAGTTGGATGGGAAATGAATATACGGGACGAAGGCCTAGTGCGGTCGATTAGGGCGGTGGTATGTTTGCTAGCTGCAAACCGCGGGTCCAATTGTTCGCTGATGCGAGCAATGGATGGCCGCATAGTACCCTACGGTGTCATTGGCTCATGCCAATCTGCTGCCAATTCCGAAAGTGCTTCTGGTCACCAGTCTGACTCAAAGAAGGAGCACTACAGCAAGTGCCGGATCCTTACATTTAGCTCTTGTACTGAGTGTAGTAAGTGAGTGAGCAAGTGAAATAATTTCTATAGCACAAGTTAACAGTCAAAGACCACTTTGACTATGCTGTTGTCTGTCAAAGCAAGTACGTGTCTTTACCGGTCAGCTAGCGTGTGACAGTGTTGTGTCAATATAGATTTATTTTGCTCACTCGTTTATTTAACTATTTTCACATTGACGTTTTATATAATTAAATATGAAAAAACTTACCAGTTTACATTTCTGTGTAAGGACGACTAAGTCACACATCCAAAAGAGCAGAAATGGGCCTAAAATTTGCTGTTTTGGGGGAATCAAAGGGGGAAATACGAAAGACGAATGTTGAGACCCCCTAAGCAATTAATCTCTGCCGAAACACGTCGTCCAATGCAAAGAATGCGGCGATACTCCCAATAATGTGTTCTCCAGAGCTTGGCAAGAAAAGTAAAAAAAGAAAAAATAACCCAATTAAACATTATGTTTTACCTTTTTGCCCCGCCGACCCCGCTGGGCCGATTTGTATCATTTTTGCACGTAAGTTCAGACCGCCGACACAATCATCCAAGTCAAATTTTAAATCGATTGATTCAGAGGTTTGGAGGCTATGGATGTCCAAAATTTGGGGGTTCCCATTGACTTTGATAGTCGCCCTTACAACAGTATTACGCATTACCGTGCTACACTGTGATGTACGCCTCGCTTACGTACTCAGTTTAGTTACCATACTTTTAATTATTCAATGCGGTAAACCTGGGATTCATTTGCTTCGTAAATTTTTCGGAACGCTTGCCAGCTCGAGTCCCAAAGTACGGTACACACGTCGAAACGTAAACGTTAAAGAGGGGTCACACTATTAATAATTGAATTTAGGCCTACAGTAGGTTTATACTACACAATCTGCGGTGTCCCAAAAGTACTGTGTAAAAGGTGGTGATGTAGCTCTTTATGGATAGCTTATCTCAAAGATACGGAGCGTCACCTGCCGTATGGGATCACACAGTGTTACCTGCCATCCGACACAGGGGAACGCGTTTCGCTTTAACCGCAGCTAGATAGGCCGGTACTCGATTTACCTACGCCGGAGGGATGGAAGGCTGAGTTGACCTAGGCGGCTGGTTACGTACCGAGATGGTTTACCTGGCCGCAGGCAGTCACCCGTCCAAGTACTAATCCGGGCCGGTGTAGAGTAACTTCGTTGATTGGATGAAACGCGTTACCGCTACTCCACTGGCCTAAGTTTATTGGCTGACCATATTCTGAATTTTAGAATATTAGAAAACAGAAATCACCAGCATCATCAACAGCTTGTTTAATGCCACTATTTTGAAATCAAACCGTAGCACCACAACTCACGTAACACTTTTTGTAGTGGTTTCTCCAATTTTCAAGCAACAATTTAAAACAGTAAGCAAGTAAGTTAATTTGTATAGCGCACAATTTCAATGGGAAAACCCGTTGAGTAAGCATAAGCAGTGGCCACATTAGCTAACGATGTCAATTTTTTTCGTCGATTTATCGGCGACATGCAATGACTGACACGTCGAAAACAGCAAAAAATCCCACCACATCGATCAGCTGTCGGTGTGCTGTTAAATAATGTCACCTTTTATGATTTATGTTGTTTTCGAAGTGTCAAGCGCCATTAATGTTGTGATCATAGAATATTAACGAAAAAAACTGAACAAAAATTTTCTCACCTCGAGCGACTCGGCTCGAATATTTTTCGGCTACGGCTCCGGCGGCTGGTCGGGTCCACACAGTAGGTTGTGTTGTGTATAAAGGTGACGGACTCAAATGTAAGGTAAGAATACTGCAGCCGTGCAATGATAATTCGAGCGGGTGTTTGGGTCACGACATTTGCACCTCCGACAGACCGACCGACTGCCAATAACGTAATGTCAAGCCTTACCGTAGCGCAATTAACAGCTGCTGGCTTCAGCATTGAGCAGAGAATTGGGATCGGCTGAGACCTGACTGTCATAAATATTGTAGGAAAGCCGACGACTTCGGACGTATACACAAGGTGGCCCAAAAAGTGACCCCTTTTCTTTATTTAAGTGTCTTTTTAGATACATTTCGTCTGCCATTTGTGCTTACTCGTGTATCGTTTAATTTTATTAATGTCAAGTATAGTTAACGTTGTAGTTCTTCCTCTGTCGACGTAAACGAATTCTGTTTTTATGCAAATAAATTGCAATATATGATTTTTTAATGGTTTGATTGCGGTAACTAACGATGAACGCTGTTTGGTTAACAATCTGCATTAGAAGAAACACTGGGTTCTCGAATAAATTGCGATTTTACTTCAAACAAATGAGCGCATTTGAATTATGAATAATTAATAGCAAATGTTAAAAATGGCCAAACAGTATAAATGTCTAGTGTTTTGCAGTTTATTTGGCATTATATTGACCTAGTCGAACAGGATGTCAGTGTTTGGCCCACCAGTTAGGCCTAGAAGTGCTGCGAGCTAGTAAGGTCACGTACAAATGTCTCATCGTCACACTGTCAAACGTCAACGTCGAAAATCTGGAATGACGTTTCGAATGTGCTTTTACTCGCTTAGAAACTCTCTCGTAGGGTTCACACGAGTACAAAGCAAACTAATGCAAAAATGATGTAGGCCTATCATGGTTTTATCGCACTTTACTTTTTCGTTTAATTTAACATTTTGTTGCATAAAGTGAACCACTCAGTAGACAACAGTCAGCGATAGGCTGCAGTAGTAATGTGCAACGAGCAGCTAAATGGTAGTGTTTTGCCACTACTTACATATAGCACCTAAAATATGCGAAACAGCAATACGCATTAATAAGCGAAACGCATGCTACAAATAGGTGATCAGAATGTCTTTGCGAAGATTTGAATCGCCTGAGTGTGGTAAAATCGCATTTCATATTGTTGCGAAGTTTTGCAACTAGTATGTAAAATTTTCTGGTGTTGCCTTGGGCAATCTCGTTATTCTATTACTGTTAGTTGATAGTCGTTTACCACCCACAGTAGTCATGACTCATGATTTGCACATGGTGATAGCTGTGGTCACGATCGATGCCGCGCTTAGTAGGTTAATTTTCACCTGTACAATTTTCGGCCTACTTACAGTTTTTTTTGCCGTTTGCAGTGTTACCAACGTTGGCTACTTTTGGATGCTTGCTGCCCTTGCAAGCTGCAAGGCGACGTTCCTGGCCACTCCTCATGCGTGCTGTGAAGTTAGCCCCATCGTTTATTATTATTCTGTGGGCGGCCCTGACGTTGCCTACACCCCGTATAATCTTTCGGCATAAACTGATTGATATGCTCTTTGTGTTTACTGCATCATCCGTTATGTTCGGTCGTCTCCCCGCTCATAAATCCGTGGTCTTGGATGGGTATAAATATCGTACGGGATGGTCTTCTGTCGTTTGCCACGCAGTCGGTTGGTCGCCAGTTAGTATCATTGCATTCGCCAGAGACCGCCACTCGTCCCAGACAATGCACTCGGTCGGGTCATATGCCGTACATTAATGGTCTATAAAAGATTGTCTTCCTGGCTGGACCGTACGTATATGGCGCGTATTATATTCTCTTCAGTCCTTGGGTCACTCAGCGCAGCCGGTCTACATGCTGCTTTTGCATCACTGAAATTCCCGTCGACATTGTGCGCTATACAAATTTAGTTATTTACTTATTTACTTACTTATTTACTGACGTTCATTACGGTATAGTGTCGACACATTTAGACATACCGTTCCGTTCTCTTTTATCTGCAGCGGTTTGGTCGCAGTTTTGAATGCAAAATTGCTACCCGCAACAATCACTCAAGTGCGCCAAATTACCGTATCGTATGATAGCATTGATTGTGGCGTTCGATATAGCAGCGTCACCATAGCGTGTATGTGACTGAAGTCACTCTCGGAAATCGCTTTCTTTATGCGACTAAAAATCGAACGTTGGCTTTTTGATATAGGCGGTGCGGTCGGCTCACCTTAGCGGCTGCTACTGTGGGCCAAAAAATAAGCCTTCAACATTTGTCTATGCTTTCGCCAAATATTGACAGATTTTCTATTTTTTTACAAGGCAGTATAGAAATTCAGTTGAGATGTGGTGAAAAATTTAGTTATCATGTTGTTAAAACTTTTCCACAGAATGTGCCAGTAAAAACTATTGATATCTGCTCAATATTTGGTGAAGATATTAACAAGAAATTATATCTACGAGTATAGGCTTGCTTTTTGGCTTACTCTATACATTACTAAGAGCGCGAATTTTTTTCCATAGCGCTCATTTGCTGTTTTGACAAGGCAAGTAGTGCATGCAATAGCCTACCGCTAGTAATGGGAGTTTGAATGGTTGTGTCGTTCGGTGTAGATTCTAACGCAGGAAGACTGGAACGAGGTCTTGTACAACGGAATGTCTCGCACGTCAGCCTGGGCCTCTCTGTACTTCATCGCTCTGATGACTTTCGGAAATTACGTCCTCTTCAATCTCCTTGTCGCCATCCTTGTCGAAGGATTCTCATCCGAGGTAAACAGACTCTATTTTAACGTGGGTCTATTTTAGCTTGTTCTTTGTTGCCAGTTTTGAGGTTGTCAGTATTTCAATAAAGACTAATAGTCAGGGTGGACCCAAATGTGGATTCAGGGTATGGCCGAGCAGGGGTCTCACAAAAGAGGGCCGGGGCTTATACAGGCCAGAAAATATTGGACAGTAGCATTACATTTTCTGGCTTTTTATGGCATATCGCGACAGCAGCTTATTACAATGTCAGTGGGTATAACGGTTTAAATTATACAGAGATTTTTCTAAAGCAACCAGCTAAACAACGGGCGGTATAATAGTAGCTCTCAGCCGACATCAAACAACAACTCCGGCAACGCTCGGTAAAATTTAACGGATTTTTCATACACTGTATTATGTCCTTGCTGTCGTTAATAATGTACAAAATAACGAGTTATGAATATTTACTGTATTACAAGTATTTTCTTGTCGTTACATTTGTTGTCATTATTATTATCGTTTCCAGCACGAGGAACGGATCTTCGACGCCGAAGAGAAAGCTGCTCTGCATAAAATCCGCGTCAAAGACGTGAACCGGCTCGAGAAAAACGAAAACGAAAATGCGGTGAGAACGTTAATTTTGACGTCACTGGCGACAGCTGACGGCAACCCAGATGATATAAAGAACAACCAGGAGAAAGGTATTTCGTCACATCCTTCTCCATTTTTGCTATGCGCCCAGAGCGCCGTGAGCAGCGTCGTGGGTTGAAAAAGTGGGAGGAGGCAAAAAGTTTCAATTTTTACTCGCGAAACAGCTACTGCTTTCAGCGCGTCTTAGCCATCGCAATTCTCTCTGTCCGTCTGTCCGTCTCTTTGTCACACGGGTGGATCAGTCAAAAACGGCGCAAGATAGGATCACCATATCTTCACCCTCGGCTGCCTGGAAGACTTTAGTTTCAGGAACCGTAAAGCTTTTCCATAAATTCGAAGGGGGTCACCCCGAACGAGGGTGCTAAATGAGAGGGGTGGGCAAAGTTTGCAATAAGTCGCCATATCTCAGAAACGTTGCTAGATAGGGCCTACGATACTGTTAATCACTAATAGAAAGTCGTACACTGGTTTTCGATTGGCACCAAAATCAATGACCTTGGATGACCTTGAACGTTAAAATAAGGGGTTTTATGGATTTTTTGGCGATTTTTAGCTGCGAAACACATGTCAAGAACGAATTGTGCTAAAATCAATCGAGATGGACAAGGATAAGCTGTGTATAAAATTGTCAGCATTAAACGTAAATTTCGACGATCCAAGTCTCGATTTTCTGGGTTGAAGGAAACCTGCGAACGAGGGCATCAAAGAGCGGTACCTCGTAAAATCATTATTTAACGTTGTTGGCCAGTCTTTCGTAAAAACGGTTGCAGATAGGCATGGGCATGCTGCATATCACAACAAGCACTAGTGACCAGTTTTTAGTCGTATTAACATCAGTGGCTTTGAAAGACCCTGAACTTCCAAGATAAGGGTTTTTATTGATTTTTGCAATCTTCGGCTGCAGCACACACTCCAAAAGTGAATTGCGATCGATCGAAATGGCTGGAAATAGACAAAGGCATAGCGACAAGGAATTGCTATAGACTTTCGCGCGTTTCGTGAGCATTAGCTCGAATTTCTTGTTAGTTCTTATGAGCGTTAGGATCAACTGTTCTATGCATACGTAAACTAATGGGTTTGCTAGCCAGAGATTAACTTTAACGCACGAATTAATCTCGTGCATACATTGTTCCACGCCAAATTTGTGCATGTTAAGAAACAACGCACCACGAGTTGACCCGGATAATTTCACGAGTTAACCCTACCCCGTGCATGGAACAATCGACGCTCAAAGACTTCAGTTTTAAATTCTGATAGTTACAAATAAACCGTTGCCGTGTCGGCGTGTAAACTGTAGAGCGTATTCTGCTGCTGGCGATGCTGCCGGCGGTGTCAATCAGCAAGGATGAGGTCGTGACCAGTCGGTCTCTGGTACACGTCGACACCACAACCGACATGTTCCAACTACCCCAGTCTCAGCAGCCGTCCACCGCCGCCGTCCTACCCCCATCCCGGCCGGGGGTCGCCCCTGTGGACGCTCCTCTGGCCTGGCCGCCGGCCCCAGTCATCACGCGCACGGCCGCCACGCCGATGGGGACTCCGCACGAGTCGCCTCGAGGCTCATCCAATGACCTCGCTACTACCAGTGCTGCTGCTGCTGCTGCTGCGACTCTGTCGAGCAAGAACCTTCGCAATACGCTCAACGTCGACCGTCTGTCTCCCGCCGGTGCTACGGCTTCCTCAGGCATCGTCCGCGCTAGGGTACGCACCAGTATTTACTGCTCGCGGAATCGACGACACTATTGTTTTCATCATCGTCGCTCAGTTTTTTCTCTCTTAGCACGATGACTCATGAATCGCTGCAGTTTGAGTATGGTGAAGTTTTCACGAACATGTACTTTGACAATCTCCAAAAGCCTGATTGAATACCAAGGTCGTAGGTCGTAGGTGAAGGTCGCATGGGTTCTGTGTGTTTGTGTGTGTGATACCGCTGCTGCTCGAGGGCAGTACATAGTTTTGAGCAAGGCTTGACAGTCGTATATTTATTTTTTATAGTACTCTTTCTCGTTTTACGCTGTTTTGGTATCTGTATGCACTGTCTTTGGCGTACGCCTGATTGATATGGTAAATTTGAGGTAAGTGTAAGTTCATTGGAAAAGTCATTCTACTCAATGGCCAATGGTCTGAAATTTATTCGTAACAAAAGGACTAGACAAGGACTAAATGTGCGAGCGTATTGCTATATTATTAAAATTGAAAGTATGTGCTCCCTGTTGCTGTTGAGTTTTGTTTGTGCTTTTCAAGACATTTCGGCCGTTTTGTGCACTTTTTAAATTCTATTTTTCTATCGCTTTCACCATCGACTTGCATTGTCTGTAGATGCCTCCAGCGTCGGGTCACGTGCTGAACGAGACTGGGTCGGGGGCCGACCTGGGCGAACCAACTGTACTGGCGACGCTTGGTCGTACCAGGGCAAGAACTAGCGGCAGTCTGACGGTGGCGGGTCTACAGCGGGATGATCAGGGTCAGTCAGACAGTGATGACAGTGAAATGGATCGAATGTACTCAGCGCAGCTTGGACGCAACAGCAGCAGGTTGATGCAGTCTTAACGCAGCGTTAAGACGCGCACAGAGCGATATAACTGAACTGAACTGACACGGTTCAGTTTTTCATGCACCAGGGGCGTCACTTAGAGGGCTGGAGAAGTCTACGGACTCCCAGAATTTACGATTTTAATTTCTTCTTGCAAATCGTGTCTTTGAAACAGTGTTACTGCTGCAAGAACAGTACGTTACGTAGACTCAAACCTCTAAAAATTACTGAGACCCCAATGATTTACTGAAATGACGCCATTGTGATGCGCAAGCAGTAATGCATTACAGTATAGCACCGTCTAAACTCTAACGGCGTCGGTGATCTACGTGACTATGCTCACGTACGCGTCAACCAATGGCCAACGGGCTCGCCTTACTCCCATCCATTGGTCAGTTCGTCAAAAACTAAATCTGGTCATTTCAGTTCAGTTCAGTTCAGTTACGTCGGTTTGTACGCGCCGTAATTTATCACTTTTTGAGTGTGGCACTTTTTTAAACGACCGCCTATAGCTATACAATTCTCTGCCGGTCTGTCTGTCTGCCTGTTGTCTGTTGCATTCGTGCATGAACCGTTCGACGGCCATTTGGCGGGTACACTGGTAGGGTCCATTGGTCCAGTGACAAACTGTATTAATGGAACTTTCTGATCCGCAGGGAAAGAGAGATTTAAGGTCTAACCCCGCCGCCACAACGTGCAATTGCAAATTTCTGTTACCATCAGGCAAATACAAAAGGAGCGAAGCTCCTATGCATTGTTTGGGCCTACTTGTTACATGTACTGTAGGGCCTACATTATCTTTGCGTATGCATCTTTTTATTTCGCCGGAGAATGTGACGAATAGCAGTAGAAAAAGAGAAACGTGGTTCAATTTTGTTTCGTTTTGTGGGCAGTTGGCAGTTTCTTCCGGGCTTTTCTGTCTAGCTTGTGCATTGTGTTTTGGTGGATTATCGTTTTTGGCAAGTAGAAATGTGTGTGTGTGTATTTGTGGCTGGTTAGCGGATCGGATTATCGACGGTACCGCGGTTCAACGGCGCCTCTGAACAATCAGCGAACGATCACCCCTCCAGGCGCCGGACGCACGCGTCACCCCTGGCTGGACAGCCCCAGTGCTCGAAGACCTACACGGACCAGTCAGCATCATAGCTGGATCGACACGACTGGCGGGGTAGCGGCACAGTCTCAACGTCGGCACACGGTCTCCAGCAGCAGGACTCGTCGACGCAGCGGCAGTGACGTACGGAGCAGCCTGGGCGGTGGATCGGGTCGAAGGGGTGAGCAGCGATCGTCCAGAGGTGGTCGGTACCAGCACAATGACCTCACAGGCAGTGGAGGATCGCCCGACGACTGGCGAAGTTCACCGTCCAACACAGACGAACATCGAGACAAAATGGTATGAAAGATTCTTGTTCCACGCTGGCACTCGTACATGCCCATGTTTTTCATACATTGCGTACTAGATACCGCATTAATGGAGGAGCCGAAAATTGTGAAAGCAGTACCAGTCCAAGCCGGCCGAGCGTGGTTTTACTACAGTGACATAACGGGTCGTTAATAGGGTGTTTACACAATTCAGCAAACGTCTAGCATTACATTTGCTAGAAGTTTGCTGGATCGTGTAAACACCCCATTACTAACGACTGCATAACGGGTCGTTAATAGGGTGTTTACACAATCCAGCAAACGTCTAGCATTACATTTGCTAGAAGTTTGCTGGATCGTGTAAACACCCCATAACTAACGACTGCAATCATGCGTGACCAAACGAACGACAGTATAGGTCACAGGACTGAATGCTGCGTTCACATAGTCACGAGTACGAGCACGATTACGAGTCCGAGTTTCTGTTTATGGCCCGTTGAAGCTTCACTCGTACGAGTGGAACGTTCACGGTCACTTGTACAAGCACATAACTCAACGAATGTCAGCCATATTAAAAATTTGCAGTGAAATCGAATTGACTGATTGCTTTGCCATTAAAACAACAATATTCCACTACAAAGTTACTATTTTTACTAACCGCACACCTCTAACGATGAACAATTTTACGATGACGTCAGTTCTGACGTCGAATATGCGCTACGGCTTTTATAAATTATATTAATGCTATTTACGAGTAGATTACTTTCTACGAGTTGGATAAAAACACGACCTGCACAGAAACTTCTTGTACGAGTGAAATTTAGAGGTAACCCGTACTCGTATGTATGTGAACGGCCGCCATTGAAATACACGCAAACTCGTGTTTGCCGGAACTCGTATACGGGAACCCGTACAGTGCCGGAATCGTACTCGTGTCTATGTGAACGCAGCCTGACTGTCGGCCAGAGCAGAATAAGTGTCGGCCAAACTCCTGTCTGGAGTGGATATGTTCGTTTAATACTGATATATTCTACTCTAAGCTGTAATTGAACGCACTCTTATATTGGCCTTGCATGTTTAGTGAAGAATTTACTTACTTAATTACTACCAGGACATGGCAATTCTTATAGTATGTTGCCTCACTAATCTCGAGCTGCAGCTGACCACCACCAAGCGCCCACCCACTGAGCGTCACTTCTGTGTTCCTCAGCCCTGCTCATTGCTTCAATACCGATCAAGGTGTCCTGGAGCCGGGGATCAAAGAAACTAACGAAAGTGTCCGGATAGCATGACAGTAGGGGCTAAAATTGTGAGTCCATTTTCAGCTACACTTTGCGATTATGTTTGTAAGCACGAAGTTCACTTAACATTTTGGCTTGGCGGTTTTGCCATGTTAGTAGGATTAAATTTTTGATCGCGGCCAAGTTATTTTAATTGCCATTAACGCGTTAGTCGGCGGTATATTTGCAATTAAGATTTAGCATTAATAGTAAAAAACGACGTACGATGTGTTGTTTGTTAGAAAATCTTAAATTGGTGGGTACCGAGGCCTAAAGGTTGCTTCATTACGAGGGCGGAGTACGCGTTCTACGTGCTTTCACCAACTAACCGGTATTTTTTTACTTATTTTTATTCTAAATATATGTTTTAATGTTTGTGTTGCACTGAGTGAAGCAGTTGACTGCTTCTTTACACAGTTAGTTTAATTGAAATATATGCGTATCAAGAATTTGTTAAATTTGTAAAAGTTACGAATTTTTACGAATTTTTAAATGATAAATCGCGAATTCTCAGTTTATGCAGAAACGTTATGCAAATCAAACGTTAGGCCCACTTATGACGTTTGTATCGTTTTTTACAACATTATTACGTAAGTAGTTAATCTTTGTGATGATTATTTGCAGCTTTGGCTAACTGTACTCGTAAAAGTAGGCAAGTAAGTAAAACGTGAATTTATATAGTGCATAGCGTTGAAAAATAGCTACTAAAATTTAATTGACGATGTGCTGTTTGTCTGGAAATGAACGATTTGATTGGATTTGATTTGACGTTTGTAATAATGCTGTATTGTGATTAATTACTGCGCTCAATTGTTGTAATGATGCTAGGTTATACTGTGTACATGATTTACATCACTCTAACTGGCAATGCATGTTTTCTGAAAAAATAATTGCATCCTTTTAGGACCGTATGCTAGGCGCTATACAAAACTTTTGCCGTTGGTTGATTTATTGATTGAATGATAACAGTGGCATAGCCAGAAATTTCAATTGGGGGTGGCCTCGTCTTCCTTCCCCTCCCCTTTCTCTTTCGTCCTTCCCCTTTTTTTCCTTCCCATTTTACCTTTTCCCTCCCTTCCCGTGTCTTCCGGTCTTTCCCTCCCCTCCATTACATTAGAAGTAGGATCCATAAAATCCAGCTAGGGGTCTGGAAAAGCGCTGTGAGCTCTCCCAGCGGGGTCTGCCAAAATCGAATTTGGTGCATTTTAGCTTTAAAAGATGAGATATGTGGCAACAATTTTAATTATTTTCCCGAAAATAATCCGACCACAAATTGGCAAATTTCGTGCAGTTTAAACGTATGCTTATGTTTTGTCTGGAGGATTGGGGGCCTGGCCTTCCTGCCCCATCCCTTTTGTCTACGCCACTGAATGATAACGCTGATGATGTTAATGATGATAATGATGTGTGGAACTGCAGAGTACGCAAGTTCTGTCACCGGGTAGTCTCTTACAAATGGTTCGACTATTTCATTCTGCTTTGTATCGCGTTCAACTGCATCACCTTAGCCATGGAACGACCCGACATTCCTTCCGACTGCGTGGTCAGTGCCATCTCAGCAGTTAAAATAATAAAACATTTTCTTCGTCAAATATCTATAAATTGGAGGCAGCGTTTACGCGTATAAATTTTTTGTGCGTGTCTAGTATAGTTGCCGTGAGTTCCTAATGGCCAGTCTACACAGTGTTTCATAAAAAATGGCACTCTTTTTTTCTTTTATAACTCAGTCGAGTAGTGATCAATTTATGAGAAATTTTTATTAGATGTAGCTGACGAAATATTAATTCAAAAAATTTTAACAAAATATGGCTGTTAGTTTAATATTCTTTGCTAGTCGTAATGTAATGCTGACGTCATAATGTGCCGTGAGTACAAACATGAGCTGACAGACTTGCTGAATAGCTGCCCTGCTTCGACGGTGAACTTCATCTGGTTCACTAATGACAAACTGCTGAAGTTTTACCATTGCAGCCACAAAAACGCTCAAAATGATCACTTTTACACACTTGTGAGGATAGTTTGACTTTTACGCCTTCCAGCATGGCAGTGTACCAGCACAAACCGCTTGCAAGATGGTTGAGATTTTGGATCACAAGACGCCTCATTTCATGCCCCCTATGTTGCTTAGTGCTGATACGATGAACATTTTTCATCAGTGAACCAGACAAAGTTGACCATCACGGTACAACTCTTATTTTATGTCCGTAAAAGATATACATTTCTATTATACAAGAGGTAGCAAAAAAAATTATTGTTGTTTAATGCTCAAAAATCTCGTAGAACAAACATTGTCCGAATCCGTGCACGAAAATACTGGAATTCCTTACAAGACTGTATACTAATCTTACCAACTTTTAAAGCATTCAAGTCTTTGTTGATAAGTCATTTACTATTTTTTATAATACGTGAGTGATTTTCTTTTTGACAATATATCTTGTCATGCTTAACATTATTTCTATCAAATTAATCACTGCTTTATTATAATTGCTTTGCATATGGTTTTAATGCTAGATATTTCTTATATGTTATTGAGACTGTATGGTTAACTGTCAGTGAACTATCGCATATTATTGTCTTTTTTAATCACATGTGCAAAATTAACTGTTAAGTAATATTTTGTTTGATAGGGACGAGTTCTAGCATAAGCTATTTTAGCTTTTGACTCGTTCCTGTTGCATAGTAGTATTGTTTTATGTTGCTATTGTTGATTGCTGATGGCGATGTATGCAATAAATCATGATGATGATGAAAAAAGTTTTATTATTCAGTCTTTATGCTGCAGCCTTTTTTTAGTTCTCACAATTTCTTGGAAGTTTTTAGACTTTGTCAACAGCTGTGGAGTGCTCAGTCCTTTAATTTTTAAGTGCTTGGCTTACAGACATGTCTAAACAAATTGCAGTATGCTTCGAAACTTGAAATGACTATTGTAAGTTAACGAGAAAATGCGTTTTGCAAAAAGAAAATATGCGTCAGTGGATTGCATTATGCTGTAATAGACTCTAACACTGGTTTCTTTGTGTTACGCAATATCTTTTGTGCTATAGTTTACTCCAGTTTTTTTAATGAAATTTGTTTTATTGATTAATATCCTGTACGGTGTTGTGCGAACAGGAACGTTACTTCCTGACGATTTCCAACTACATCTTTACGGTCGTTTTTGCAGTGGAGATGCTTGTTAAGGTCAGATTCAACAATTTTAATAACACGTGCATCACTAAACAAGCATTGGCAACATTAACTAACTGAAGTTAACTTACGTGTCATACATTGAAAGCATTGGCACTGACAATAATTATATGCATTTTTATTCGCCATTAAACTACGAAAACACTAATAATTATGTCATGTGCAAAATTATTACTAGTGATTTACCGAATCACCTGTTTTTATTCACACCATGCTCAAGATGCATAGGCTACTGATAATTAATTTTGTAGTTTATGATAACAGTGGCCAAATAACGGCAATTTTTTGGAATTTTAATGTTGCTATGTTATATCTCAGGTTATTTTTTAAAGCTAGTTTGCAATGTGTGGCTTTCCAAGCCATAATAACAAGTGGTCAAAAAATTGGGTTTGATCAGGATTTTCACTGAAGTCGATGATTTTGATAAAGGTAAAAGTAACCGAGTATTTTTATGACAACTTTTTGGTTCTCTTTGTATGCTTTTGTATAGTCGATACATTTAATGCTTTTCATTTCTTTAGGCAGCTGACGATTTTTGTATTTGATCACTAGTACGATGCTGGATGAAGCTTTTTTGTTCGTAATCTTTGAGGGCATCAGAGCAAACTCGTAGCTAATACATCGGGCATTTTTTAAATAGTCCAGTGACAGAACTGCTATAGCTTTACGATTCTCGAGAGCAGTGCTAAATTGACCACAGGAACGTGTTTTTAAAATTGAAAAATATTCACACATAAAATACGAACGGCTAACACAGTTTGATTACAATTTACACCAGACAGCTGTAAAATGATACGTCTTAAACAGTTTACCTACACTACATTTAGGCTTATTATTATCATTTACCGAAAACGCCATATGGCAGCACAGTCACACAGTGCAAATACAAAACATTAAAATAGCACACCTGAAAGCTAACAATATGATAAAAACATTGCAAAACTAACGATTTTTAATAGGGCATACATCTCCCACATCATTGTGATATCCAACATTTACACTGCAAGCGCATACCAAGCAAAAAATAAATTTTTAATATATCATTTGTGAACAAAAACATTTTTCTCTAAAACGAAAGTTTTTTATGAATAATAAAAGTAGCAGACAATGACTTGTTATAAAATTGTAGTGGTTTGACGGTTTCGCACCAAAAACCTATGTTACGACATTGTGTGAAGATGTAAACAAGCAATCGAACATAGGCCTACAAGATGCATTAAAACAAATAATCAAAACGACAGCAGCAATATAAGATACGCTCAAGTTACAAATGTGTGTGTCTGAAAACACATAGACGTCGATTTTTTGTTACCTATGCAGAATATTGAATCTTTAAGTAGCCTACGCCTAGGCCTACATTATTTAGCCTAGTCTGTCTGCGCACTCTCGTAGTCTTCTGTTAAGCATAAACTGGATTTATAGCTTATTTAACATTACTTTTTCATGCTTCGAAACTTTAAGTGCTGCAGTCTGTGCTTTTTATCTTTTTGTCGCCTAGCATATGGTTCTCCAAGCCATCGCAACAGTTCGTCAAAAAACCGCTTTCGGTCCGATGTTCGAAGGGAAGAAAATATATTGCCGAACAATTTCATGAAAATGTTTCGATTTTCGTCGTATGCTTTTGTATAATCGAGACATGTGAAACGTTTCATGCTTTCCAGCAACTGACAATCTCTGTATTTGATTATAAGCAAGCTGTCGGATGAGGCTTCCTTGTTCAGAATTTTTATTAGCATCAGAACATATTCGTAATCTAAACACCAGCCACTTTTCATGTAGTCCGGCGATAGCACTGCTATAGTTTTGCGACTATGAAAAACTGCGTTTTCGATAGTACGCGGAATATTGCAACCGAATTGAAAGTCTCGCTCGTCAAAGCAGACTTTGAAGCCTTTGCTTTCTATGAACTCAAACATATTAGACTCAACCCATGGCCTGTCTTTTGAGGAATAGGACAAGAACACATCGTATTTTATGGGCCTGTTGTTATCGTTTTTTAACTCTTGTAATTTGGATATCATGTCAATGAATAATTTTGCGTCTTTGCGGATATTAAGTTCTTTTCGTATTGCTTTATATATTACGTAAATTATGGTTATAGAAGTTGACACAATAATTACAACAATCATCCATAACAAAATGTTATATTTCATTGCTAATATTTTTTCTCTTGCAACCAAGTCCTTATAAATTTGAAGCAGCCATATAGTGATTTTTTCATACTGTTTTTGATCCATTGAATGCCTTTTTCAACATTTTTTAAAGATCTTTGCAGCTTTTTATAAGGTTGTCTACTGTCTTTGATAACTCATTTTGTTCTTTTTCTAAATTGGTTAACATATTTGGACAGTCGTAATATGGTTTTCTGTTTTCAATATTTTCTTTTCTCCAATTATCGAACACAATCGAAAAATACTTTGTTTGTCTGCAAGCATTCGTAAGGTAACTTTTTCTTTGAAGTACGCAGAGAATTAAGCAATTGTAGTCACCAAAACTGTGATCTGATATAACTGGGATGGAAACATTTATTTGAACTCGCAATTTATTTTTTATTAATACCGTTTTTGTGGTTATCAAACGCTCTTTCTTAGTGTCTATATCGGCTATCTCTTGAGTTTCGTTATTCAGTCCGTACGGGTCCAATTTTCTGCAAACCCATTCCAATTTTGATAACGACGTAAGTTCGACTTCGGAATCATTAAGGAACCCGATGCGCGATGAACTAAAAGACAAAACATCAAAATCTAAAGTGACGCCGACGCTACCATTTCGACTTGCTTTCAATATTACTTCCGATGAATTTCCAACAACGGAAAAAAAAGTTTTGCCGCAATTTTCCTGTTTTATGCTGTTTAATTTGCACAGAATTACAGACAAATTTCTGCACATTGCTACTGACATTAAGCGGGCGGATAAGCACTCGAGATGTAACACTGAAAGAGTTATAAACGTCGGAGTCTTTAAAACGCGAACTGTTATAAATAACTAGTGTTATATTTCAACTCTTCCGTTATTTTTTGTGTCATTCATAAAAAAGCCCAGTGCACGTATTCCTGCGACATCATCATACTGCAGTGGTACTTCAGCCGCATTTACGGATTTGTTACAAAATTTAAAGGTTTGAGAATGCTGTTGTTTGAAAAGTATATATTGATTCATTTTACCAATTTTTTGCATGTCCTTATAGAGACATCTTTGCATGGCCTGAGTTTCTTCGGCGGACGCCCAGACAAATACAACAATGTTTGTAAAGCCATCATCGCCTCTGTAAACAGGATAATGATCACAGATTAATGCAGCTTTGAATTTCTGTTGTTTTTGACTGTAAAACATCTTTAAAATGCAGGCTAGCATACTCCTCTGATGCAACCTTACTTTGTAGCAAGATTACAGCTGCCAGTAGTTCTGTAAAGAAAACAGGTTTTCGAGACGGACGCTTGAACATATTTCATTCGGCAATGATGTCAATTAAAACCTGGGTGTTAAACACAAACACGGCAGTTGCATAGAAAAAGTTCAAATAAGTACATAGTTGCAAAGTCACTTCCGTAATACGTCACAGAAGTAGTCAGAAATGCGATACACCTAAGAATTATACACTTTTTCCTACATGTATATGCATTCGGTGGCTTATCGGCATGATGAACAGCAGCGTGCATTATGTCTTTCCAGCCT
>Ga0056128_1000935_pt1 | contig 30151 bp, 17 predicted proteins | sample WorMetLIZISLAND2_FD_71113 | JGI IMG/M metagenome (GOLD analysis project Ga0056128, IMG submission 71113) | Marine gutless worms symbiont microbial communities from Max Planck institute for Marine Microbiology, Germany - Olavius geniculatus... ... | reverse complement strand
TGCCAAATTTTTTCTCAATCGGGTCAGGGGTTTTGATTCTGTGGGGGGTCGAATTTTTGGCTTTCCCATAAGAAAGAGAAGTCGCCGTTAACACAGGGCTTGAACTACCGTTCAGCCTTTGATAGGCCTCCTTGATAAAAGAATACGTTTTTTTAAATATCGGGAGATTACTCGAATATACACTTATTGCTGCTATTCTTGTTGTTGTTGCGGTTGTTATCAGTAATGTATTTGTTCAGAAGGCAATATTGCTGTCTTTAGCAAAAAACTTTAGACGTTTTTGATTGCTACCATTCAGTCAGCTGGTCAGGCAAAAGAAACTAAATAAAAAGTCCTAATCAAGAAACATAATATGATGCAGTGCCCAATAAATTTTTTTAGCGATAATCTATAATAATAAGTGATAATCTGATGCGTTAACCTGCTAAGCTTCTAAGCTACTGAATTGGCACTGGTAATCTCTTGTCAGAATACCGAAGACGTGAGACGTAATATCAAATCAACATATTGTTTTTTTGTTTTCTTTGATTAGTCTGTAATTATTTCTAGCAGAAGAGCCGGAGGTCGAGGCGGACAGCGGTGACGTTGACAAGTGGACTGAGAGCGATTCCATGCAGAAGCTCGTCTCTGATGAAGACTCGTGCAACTCTTGCAGTACCAGCGGCATGGCCGATCTGGACGGCAACAGGTACCACTGAAACATTACACTTAAGCTACGGTAGGAAATATCATGTAGGTCTACAAATATTGTCTCATGCACCGCTTCGACTTTTATCTAAAGCGATTAATTCTTCAGTCGTATTCTAGCAAACGACCGCTATCCGCTGCAACAGTACCTGCCCGAGAGATCTAATTCACAGCGGGCCTACAATACGAATCAAGAACATATAATAAAACGTTGACGACCAAAAAAGTCGGTTGAATGGCAGAGACTTTCTTTTTAGTTTGTTATACAAAAACTGTTATTGAATCACTCGCATACCAACTGAAAGTTATGTGAACCCTTTTTTGTTTGCATCGTGTATTTTTGAATGTTTTAATAAAATTAATTGTTATTGCATTGCAACTTGTTAACCGTTTTAGACGAATATACGATGATACAACGATACTACTAAGTGACGTAAAGTGACCATCTGTCAAATTATGATCTTTATTAATACTGGCATTGTTTTAATAAGTTGGTTGGTATTGTTTAAATTTCAGAGATGTTGTTCAACAACTGTGCTATTCAATGAAAGGACAAATTATATCGCGGGCATTCTATGGCTGTAAGTGTTACTTAAAATGCTCGGTTAGTTACAGCAGCGTCGTGTCTTGTTTGTATGTCTAATTGCTAAATTAATTAAAGTGCTTTTTTTGTTTTAAAAAGAGTAAAAGGTAAAGACATGAGTCAGATAGTGAACAGAAGCGCTTTACAATCGCGAAAGTGGCAGCTGATTTGTGCTAACTCTACCGCAGCGCACTATGTGGGCATCCATTGTCCGCGCTAGCTAACGGTTGGAGCTGCGGTACAGCCAACAGACATACCACCATCCCAATCAGTTACACTATGCCTTTACCCCATAGCCCGTAAGCTACTACTCATTTCCCATCCCACAGAGGGTAGGAGGCTGAGTTGACCTGAGCACACAACACAGTAAGTTATCAACTGGCTCAAGGTCGCTTGAAAATGACCCGTACTGAGACTCGAATCGCAACTTGAAAATTACGAGTCTGATACTCTAGCGATTAGAGCACTTGTTTTTACTGAAACACGTTGATGTAAACTTGACCAGAGTTGTTACTTTGCAGGCCAGAACTCGAACTCAATCATGAATCTAATGCCAAAACCACCGGACCACTTGTCACTAAACAACCTTGAACAAAATGCAATCGTTTACAACATGCCTCAGTTGATTTTCAGACTGTGTCGTCGTACGCAGGGCTGTTACACTGCCGGCATCTGAAGACTGTTCGAACGCACTTATCTGGCCTGGTCAACGCTGCGATCTTCGAGTCATCAAACAATGAAAGGCGTCTAACTGACGACGTTTGGCGCAGTTTTTTCTCTGGCAGCGACGTGAGTTTCCGTTATAAACACTATAGTTTTAGTCTGTGTAAAATTCGTGCGAACATACGCGCGGGTTCTCTGGCAAAGAGACGTCAAACGACAGTTGTGTTTTGCTTTAATTCTCTACCCCACTCGAGTAATACCCCATCTACACCTACGACGCCGACGCGACTTAACTGTCGAGTTGAGTTGCGTCGGCGTCGCAGGTTAGGATATTAAGACGTGTGCTGCCTGCGCATCGAACTTGGCGTAGCTTAGTTTTATTGTACGGTTATTCTAATCAGAGGTTTGTAAGCTTATGTATTTCTAGTTTTAACGGACTGTAACAAAATGCATAGCTGAGACCGTGTTTTTTCAGACTTCTTTGCGATATCTAAGCGTCTTGTTTGTAACGTGCTACGGTCACAAACTGCAATGTCAATTTACTGTTTGTAGGTTTGTAGGCTATGATTTGCAAATGTTAACTTTTCCTGTATATTGTGTAGTTTTTTTTACTTATAATGAAATTGATTATGTGCAGTTGCAATTTGTACAGGAGAGTTATGCAAAGGACGTCTACAGTTTAGTGTACACTGGTGGATGCGATCACAGTTTACGAAAAGAGGTAATTGTAATAATTATTAATGTTTTGTTGTGGCTTTTTTTATTTACTAGATTTTTTTAGTGTAATTCAACCAGTATCATACAAAACAAACAAACATGATGTTTGCTGTTTGCGTTTGTTCTACATAGTAGTCGAAAATACACTCATTTATCAAACTAGGGAGATCTAAATTACAGTCCTGATTATTTTTTGCCAAGTCACAGTTACAATAATTTTTAGCATTGTCTAAAGAGTTAAATGTTACGGTTTTACAGAAGTGTTTTACCTGTCAGTGTAGCCCGCTCAGGGAGGCAGTGCTCCACCAAAAGCTGCGATAGGGAATAGCGATAGGTTTTGTTTGAGAGGCGCGCTGACTGATCCAGACGTGATTGTATAGAACCTACCTGTGCAGGCAGTGACATCCTGGCAGCGAACAATTGCTCTCACATTTTAGTTGTTTTGGAAAATTTTTTGGTTGAAATATTTTTTTCAAAAATGCAAAGTTTGGACCTGGAAGTGCCAATTTTCATGAAATTAATGAGCGAAATTAAAATTCTGAGAATTTATAAGTTTCTCTATACCGGAAATTTGCGGTGGTGTGTCGTCGGAAAGTTGCGACTTCCTGCGCCACCTGTTTTTCAACGCCCGACGTACGTGGCTGTGTGCAGGTATGGCCGTATCTGCTAGGCTACTACTCGTGGGGCGCGACTCGCAGCGACTGCGAGGCACAGGACGAGGCGGCGCGATGTCAGTACGAAACCACGGTGTCCGAGTGGTTGGCGGTCGAGGCGATTGTGACGCAGTGCGATCGGGAAGCGATGGAAGCGAACATCGCCAGGTTGTCAGCCGAGCAGACGGCAGCAGCTGCAGCAGCCGCTGGTTCATCAGCCGAGGCAGCAGTCCGCGCTGCCGCCGCCATGTTGGAAGTCGTCGATGAAGGTGTGCAGGCCGACGAACCACGCTCTACGACCGAAGACGCACTCCAGCAAACTTCCTGCGTGCGTAGTCGATTGTTGGAAGAATTTTTATCTTATTTCGTACAGAAATCGTACGCGAGGTACACGCCAAAGTAAAAGTGAGCAAATAAATAAAAACAAGTGAAGAAAAGCACAAAATCACAAAATCACAGAAATAAAACAGTGCATGAAATAATATCTTTAATGCCATATATTGTAAAATTTATCAGACGTCATCAGCAAGTCATCTCTTATCATTATCACCTCAGCAATAAAGGCTACGTATTTTCCATGTCATTACTTACTTTGTGATTAACTTTATTGTCAGTAATAATTTTTATTGAAAAGCTGCTGTAATTAACATCATCCAGTCTTATACACAGTGGGCCATAAAAAAACCGTCCCCTATATCATTCTGTTTAAAGTGCTACTGCATTTGTTTATATGGACAACATAATATATACCATATAAATTGCTAGTCTGTTTTGCACATAATAATGTCAAAACTTAATGAGTATGTCAAAATGTTATTAACAAATAATACGATAGAATCAAAGCACCCCAACTGTATTATATCACAATGGTGAAACACAAATGGAAATACGTGCTTGCTTGCGTATATGTCTAAGTAAAACAGCGAAAACTTTATACAACAATAGGACAGTCAAGTAAACAACTGTTCAATGTGTCTTCCGTGAACTTTAACTACAGTTTTCAATCATGGTCGTTACTGATCAATGGCTTTGTTGATCAGTTGTTGGTCAAGACTGGCCCAGCAGGTACGCACTCTGTCTTTGAGATCCTCCAAACCCACATCTTGCTGCAGAGCACCCCAGACAGCATAATCGACGGGGTTTATGTCCGGACTGTTCGGCAGCCAAAGAGAAGGCTCGATGAAGTTGGGTACGTTCTGTTGAAGAAACTCGACCGTTAACTTCAACCGGTGCGAATGACGTTACACTGTTTTCCCCATTGTGTTTCCTGTAGAGTTGGGTTGTTTTCATTTATTTTAATCCATTACAAATTATTGAAAATATTTGCACGAAATTTGCACATATGTTACTCAGAATTGATTATATTTCAACGTACATTATTTACTTTAAATGTACATTACTCCTGGAAAACATAGTTAGCTGACATGTATGGGGACGGTTTTTATGGCCCACCCTGTAGAAGAACTTTCACAGCCACAGCACAACTGAACGTGGCGACCCATCACGGTCACAGAATACATCATTCATTATCAGTCAATCTTTATTACGCTGAAAGGCAGCACAAAATATGAAATAGACCATGAGGTATCGTACGCCTATTGTAATTTTAATGCTTTTTGTCTAGTTCTAGCTTGGCGCATAATATACAGTACGTGTATACGCTGTAAGACTTGCCGTTGGTGAGAACAGGAGGCGCTATCGACGCGTGACATGCACGGTAGCACGGCGAGGTTGACTGACGACGGATTTGGCGGCTCACTGTCATCAGACGGCGGCAGTAAACACGACACTCCCATCTCATTGCATGGAGATGACGCCGCGTCAACGCCTCAGAGACAACGCTTCTTTGTCGTCACCAATCCAACCGTGGACAACACATCGTCTCCATCATCAGCAGCCGTAGCAGCGGCGGCGGCGATGAGCGCTGAGTTTGACAGCTGCACCATCGCGCTGTCGACCCAACATGACGGTAACAACAACTTCGAATGAAATCTAGATCCACGTTAAAACAGTAACTTATGCATTCGTTGAATTTCAGCCTTTATTTACTACTTTGCCGAAGTTTCGGCAACCGCTGCTGCTATCTTTGGAACGATTTCTGTTCCCCGTTAGATGTCGCTGCGACGAACAATTCATTAGTAGAATCTTTAGGATCAAATTAGTAGATTCTTTAACTTGTCTCGCTTTTTTGATCTATCAGTTGATTTTGTCAATTGTTATCTTCGTCACTTTACTTTTTACCGTTTAGTAATGAAAACTGCAACATTTAATAAAATTATTACTAAATTGTTGGTATTATTGATGTTGTTCAGATGCTGGTTCAATGAGTGATTATTTGGTGCTTGAGTCTTCTCCTGCTGTCTCAAATGCTTCCAGCGGCGGTGTCTACTCGGTAGCTGCCTTTGCTTGAATAAATGTACAAAACATCAGTTTATACACTCGTTAACGGCAACATTTAAAGACTTGCACATCGAAAACAGCAAAAATTGCAAAAGGTGATATTGCTTGCATCACACCGACTGTGTGTCAATGTGCTGCTGAATATGGAAAAAATGCAATTGGCAGCATTCAATGGCCCATCCTGAAAACCCCTCTATAGACGCAAAAATCTCACCGATATCTCTTACACAGACCAAGCTAAAGCCAATTTTGTTTTAAATTTCGTTGCCATGGCAACGGGGGTCGGTCGGGGGAAAATGCGATTGGCAACATTCAATGGCCCATTCTCATGGCAACTAGGGAGGGTCCGTGGTAAAATTAAATGACACCATTAGATTGGCCATTTCCGAAAACCATACCATAGAACCAAAAATTACGACTCTATCTTATACACAGCCAAAGTTATGACCGTTTTAATAATTGTTTCATTTTCCCCATAGGCTCCATTGTAATTTATTGGAATTTTTTGAATAAATACGTTAAATATTAATTTCAAATTTTTTAACCCTCAAAAGGCACATTCCTGCACGAGACCGCGTCGTTTGAGCCATCGCACGCAAAAATCCGCCGAAGGGTCTAACCTGGAGTTTCTGAAAATAAGGTATATGTGCAGCTAGAAAATTTTTTGGCATTTATTTCACCTATTTGCCGAGAAGCCCCCTCCCCTTTGGCAGATTTACATGAAATTTTGCGTGAGGGGTCATCTAGCCGACGTAATCAACCGTGCCAAATTTTACTTCAATCAGATCAGGGGTTTTGATTCTGTGGGGGGTCAAATTTTTGGTTTTCCCATAAGAAAGAGAAGTCGCCGTTAACACAGGGCTTGAACTACCGTTCAGCCTGTGATATTATTGTTTTAAATTTGGGATGCATCATTACCGATAAATTTTATTTGCACACTGCTGACGGAGTGAGCCTTTTTTTGCAAATGTTTATTTTGATAAAACTAAAAATATGTCGCTTTAGCGTCGACTTATTTCTGCGGCCGTCCGCCTACAGCTGCACAACCTTTACCCTACCCTTTGATTTTTTGATCTGAAAATTTACACACCGGTTACATCTGTTCTGCGAACATTTACATCAATTACGAGCTTTGCTGCTTAGCATTTCGACTAGTGTTTGTAAGTTGTGTACTTAAAGTTGTCAAATTATGATATTTTTTGCGTGTTTTTCATTGATTGTGTCCTGGAAGAGATTCTGTTTGACCTGCTTATCTTGACGAATAGCTATCTCAATAACACGGCGTTATCCCGGTAATAAACACTGACGTATATTTAGAATTAAAGTTTTTTTTAATAAACGGATAATTAAATTTCGATGTTTTAGCTACCAAAAATGTGCAAGACGTCAGCGCCGCAGGTTTGTTAAATACGCCACTGGTAATAAGAACTTGCTATCAGAATTGTTGTTCTGTATAATAAGTTGGCTGGCTATTCGATTTGAGTTACCTAAGCCGTCATCTGTTTTGTAAACGAGTTCCGACAATATAACAGATGATTCGACGGATTTCAAAATACTGCTTTCTGTCGAGAGTCGTTATTGTGTTTGTATATTGAAACGTTTAGCCGGAGTTTCTGGACAGCATAGCGATCAACATTCACCGAATAGACAAGGACGTGCAGAGATGTGATCGCAACTACATCTACTTTACGATCGCTGGCAATCTGGACAAACTTCGCAACATCATGTGCACGTACGTCTATGACTGCTCAGTTTCATAATACTATCTCGTTCGATTCAAGTTTTGCCGTGGTTACTTATATTACAATTATGACATCTGCAAGTAAAAAAAAATTTCAAAACTTTTTTTCGTTGTGAACGCATATTAACAACTATTCCGGTTTTAACCGGGCATTTAATTGGTGCCATAGCAAAAATAATTTTAATAAAAACTTTATTCACCAGAAAGTCAACCATTTGTCTGGAACGTACAGTGATTTTCGCATAGGCCTGTCATTTTACATTTGCTTATGTCAAAAGTTACATATTGTTCGAAATGTTGGCGAGAGTGTCTAATCTCTTTCCGTTGACGCGGTTGCTGCAGGTACGTGTGGGAGAACATCGAGGTCGGCTACGTGCAGGGAATGTGTGATCTGGCGGCGCCGTTGCTTGTCATATTCGACGACGGTAAGTCCTCATACATTACAGCAACCAGCTCGAGACGCAGACCTTGATGACTACGATATTATTGTTATGCGCCGTCTTAATAGACCGCATTACCGGTCGTGTCCGTCAGTTCGTCTGTTCGTCCGTCACTCACGTACGATTTCCTAACACGAAAACGAAAAGGCATGGAAAAACCAAAGTTGGTGTGAACGTTTCCGAGGGCAAAAACACCGTTACTAGAATATGGCAGTTTGCATAATAGCCAACGGCCAGTAAAATAGCACCGTTTTGGTCTTGTCAGTTGAACTGGAGTAATTAATGTGTTTATTAATGTGTAAGAAAGATATGTTTTTAATGTCTTGTATCTTTTCTGTTGGCAGAGTCGAAAACGTACGGCTGTTTCTGCCAGTTGATGAAGCGCATGACGGCAAACTTTCCTCACGGCGGCACAACGATGGACGATCACTTCGACAGGATGCGCCTTCTGATTCAGGTTTCATTATCATTGTTGTAGTTTTATCGTATATTTGTCTGAAATGGCAGCTGACAAATTGCAACTTTTAACTGAATTTGGACAAAATAAGTTTTCACTGTAACAGTAGTGAAGGAGTGAACATCTTGGCTGTAGGAAACGAGAAACTGTAGTTAGACCAGTAAAAATGCATTTAAACAAAGCTCTAATGGAGCGTGACGAGCGTCTTCGTATATTCGGATTTCATAGCACTGTATAAATGATCCAGCATAAAAATTTTTATTTAACACATATTGGTAGCGACACAGTTGAAAGAACAAGACTAGTTATGAATAACATTTACTGGTTTTTAAATATCAGCAACATTACTGCCGTCCGCTTAATCCATGCCACAAACACAACACAGCAAATTTTCCACCAAAGTATGAAGAGTTCTGGCTTTATATCAGTATTGTGATCAGCTGTGCGTTTTTCATGTGCACATTACTGCGGCTGTATTTGCGGACAAGGCTACTTAGCCTTGGTGATTTATGTAATAACAAAATGATTTCGTTGTTGTTGTTATTTGTCGCTGTTATCAAAGGTGTTGGATCCAGAACTGTTTGAACATCTCAATCAGAACGGCGAGTTTTCTCACTTCTACTTTTGTTATCGATGGTTTCTGCTCGACTTTAAACGAGGTCTGTTAATTTGCATCATCTAGTGCTTGTTGTATTGAAATCTTTGTAAAATTCTGTCATAAAGAGTTTTGCTTACTACTGCCTGCGGCAGCGGCAGTGTCAAATTCGAACGAAAGTCTAGTTTTCAGCTGAGTTGTTTTTCTCTGTAAGTTTCTGAAACTTTGCACGTAGTTTGGTGAAATTTTGCACCAGCATGTACTCGACAATCAGTAGAACGTTATTGAATTTTAAAATCGACGGTCAAAGTTACGTGGGTTTTTCTGTGCGTTTTTGCATGCATGATACTATGGATACTGTGGACAGTACTTAGCCTTGAGCAAGGTTTGACGGTCTTGTTTGCATTTCGTTTTATTCGATGTAAAGTTTTTCGTTATTCTGTTTAGTTTCACCCAGCCTCTGTTTGCCATCTTTTAACGTTTTTTGTTATGCACGTTAATTTTTATTCCTATCCACTTTGATATATAGGACAGCTATCGATATACTTTGGCGAAATTTCATTACAGGAAGGCCGCATTTCGGATCTTGTTTATCTTTCTGTCTGTCTGTCTGTCATGTACAGACGGACGGACACGCAAGACCGGTAATACGGCCTGTTAGAACTGTCGTATATTGCGTGTGTGTTTTGCGGCAGAGTTGGTGTACGATGACGTATTCACCGTGTGGGAGACGATCTGGTCTGCCCAGCACGTCAGCTCAGCAAACCTCGTACTGTTCATAGCGCTGGCGCTGGTTGAGTTCTACCGAGAGATCATCATTGACAACGGCATGGACTTCACAGACATCATCCGCTTCTTCAACGGTCAGCTACTCACAGTCTGTACAGACTACAGTCGGCCAACGGCTACATTCAGTCATTTAGTCATTTATTTGTTCAATAAAACAATTTAGGCCTACCAATAAAAAATTGCAGGAATAAAATTTTACAGTGAGTAGGATGTGCAAGGTTTATCAGAGCACGGCCCTGCAACAAGTGACAGAACAGTTTTCACGAGAAGACTAAAATGTGCATAATAGTGTTGGTCTAGGCCTAACAAAAAAAAATTTTAATTTAATTTTGCTAAGCAACATACAAAGCATAAAATAATTCATCACTGACATTAAAGTGTCGGACAGCTAAAACACAATTCCGACAACTGTAAGTAAGTCGAAGGAATGCTGTGGTCTTAATGCGTCTCGTAAACACTGAACAGTCTGTGTTGTTAGTTAGAGGGTACCTGCGTGTGCGACAAAATCTCGCATGTCACAAAAACAAGCCGAGGCTACGTAGCTGTCGATCAACTGTGGTTTGGCATGGCGCTGGCAAACCCGAGTTCATTGACACCTTCACTGTACGTAATCCCTTGTTTTTGTGGCATGCGACGTTTGTCGCACACGCAGGCACCTTATTGGCGAGATTCTGGTGTCGTTGTAGAGATGGCTGAGCAACATGATGTGAAGGCGATTCTGCAGCTGGCCAGGAAGTATGTCGCCGACGTACAGGACATGGTCTACGGCAAGTAGCACAACGCGCTGCAGTGATGATTTCTTTTCGAGCCTTCCGACAACCCAACCGCCTCCATACATTGCATATTGAAATATATCTCTGGTAGCAGTATGTATCTATCACACAAAGTATGATCCAACCCAACGAAACATTCAACTGTGAATTCGTGTGTTTGTCCGTGGACGGACACGGTCAGATTAGCGTAATAGAAAAAGTAGCAAATTCTACGGGCTTCGCGTTTGCACTTTGCCGGGCATGGCCAGTTGGCCACGTATTATTGTCAGTGTAATCGTATTTAGCCACAAAACGACAAAAAACAAAAACGTAGTCAGCTGGCTAACACTAACGATCATTTTCTCAACTTTTTTGCAACTCAAACGTCTGACAGTCGTCTGTGCATTAGAGGATGGCGGGAGCGAGCGACACGAAAGCAAAAAATATAATGACTGAAGTGCAATGCGCATACGATTTTTCATAGCAGTGAGAACAACACTTTTGGCGGCTGAGGCTTTGCCCAAGCCCACTGGGGGTTACAGCGCTCTTTAGGCCTTTTATGATGGGGTGGGGCTCGCTGTCACCGCTCTCAGCCATTCTAGCCTCGCAGTTGAAGACCTCCAACTTGTTGTTAAACCAGGGTGTCCCAGAGTGCTACGTCAGTGCAAAAAGTAAATCTTTGTGCTGGAGGAGAGGTCTTTGTTGTCCACTGCACTTAAGGAAAAAAAATACTGTCGAAACCAGGGATTAATCAAACTTCAATTACTTACGGCCTGAATCAAATTTGTTTATAGTGTTCATAGTTTGTAAATTTTGTAGTTGTTAAGAAATGTTAATTGGCTTCATTTTGTGCATGATTTTAGTGTTTCAACGGCGCAGGTAAAATTTATAATTCACAGTTACAACTCGCTTCATCAATTGAGCAATTTTCAGTGTTAAAAGTCTATCCAAGTCGTATCGTTTGCTTATTGACTTAGAGAAGTAATCATTGTTTGCTACTGCAGCTAGTATGGCTGTGGCCTGCAGGTTGATTTGAGTTTGATATTCAAGCCACTGAACACACTTGAAAAGTTCAGCAGGGTCAGATATTTTTCTGCATTTTATCCTAGTAAAACTGAGCAACTGCAGTATGCATTATGGAATGAAATAGTTGAAAGAAAACTATCATGAAAATTTTACTTTTAGAAAGAAATGACATACGTGATCATAAAAACAAAATAAAATTTTTAGCAAGCCAATTTTGAACGAATTTTGACTGATTGTCGCAAAGAGTAAACTTTAATCATTTTTACAGTTTGACACAAAACATAATATAATACCATTTGACACACTAGCTACAAATGAAAATAGACATGTTAATGTTTTTGTTTCCGGGTTTACCTAAATTATGATTTTTTATGATAGTTTTCCTTAATTTTTTACTGAATTAAAATATTTGCTAACTTTATGAGAGAACAACTTCGTAAGATTTTTCGTTTGTGGTTGAAAGTTGTATATAGGCCTACTACGAGGGTCCTTCGATAAATAAGTTACAAAACAGCGTCATTTTGTTAGTTTTGTAAATATTAAAAATCCGAAATATACATTTTGTAGGAAATTTAATTCTGAGTAGCAGCTGTGAGTTTTATAACAATGACGTCACTGTGACGCTATTTATAAACATCAAATACGGCGACGTTGCCGCTGAAGTCCTCCCGTTACGAACATCGTGCCGTTATTGTATTTTTGTGGGCAAAAATTAAATGCAAATCAGATTCATTCTGATATGCATCCAGTATATGGCGACAGGTGCTTACGAAGCGAACAGTTTACGTTTGTTGTAAGAAAATGCTAGAGGGACAGAAATTTGTATCATATACAGAGGTGCAATCAGTCGTTCTTCAGTGACATGGACAGCAGCCAGCATCGTTCTTTGCATCAAGCATTCAGAAGTTTGCTGACAGATAGGACAAAAATAATGTTTGAACGAACTCGGACGATATGTTAAAAATGAAGCATTAGTCTTTAACATTTGAATTGACGGCTCTCAGTTGTAAAGTTTATTCATTTTTCCTTCTTATGCTGTTTGTCACTTGCGAGTTATGATAGATTACCGGTGGGGAAAATAATAACGTGTAGCCTGTGTTCTGTGAACAGATGACGTCACAATAATGGCGTCATCGTCAAAAAAATTTCTACACGTGTTTAAAATAAAATTTCTTACAAAACGTATATTTCGGATTTTTTTAGATTTAAAAAACTAACAAAATGACGCTGTTTTGTAACTTATTTATCAAACGACTCTCGTATTTAGCAAGTATGAATTATTAATCTTGAAATTTCAATTGAAAGCGCCATTTCCACAAAGTTGCTTTAATTCAGTCGCAGTAAAAATTGTGTCAACAGTCTACGGGTCAAATCAGTCTAACTACTTTAGTTTTTTTTTTAAAATTTAAAATCATTTTACTGTTTGTATGAAATATTTTACTGACATTTACTGAATTTTTGCGTAATGTGTACAAAGTCAGTCTATTTTATAATAGTAGTTTCGTGTACAGTCTTATTTACTGCAGGAAATGTTGTGTACCGAACTTGAGAAATGATTGATTGGTTGTATGAAGTTATAATCGTTAATACTTTTATGACGTTTTAGAATGAAACGATTTGTAGACACACACCACAAATGTTATATATTGTTGTTATCGTTAGTATTATCGTTGTATAGTCCTAGATGAGTCTTTTATGATGAGTTCAGCATTAACTGTTGTGCTAATACATCTACAGCTTGCTGTGTCGCAACGAAGTTTATGTTGTGATAGTTTCTTATTTACAGATCCATATTTTTCTACACTTTAACTTTTATGTTGATGTCTGACAGCACAGTGCACGTTGAACTATGGCTGGTTAAGTTCAAGTCTTTTTTTGTTATTTACTGTATAAATGGTATGCTGCAAAAGTATGCATCTTACGGTATTTCCAGTGTAGGCCTACAACTCTATCTTGCACCGTTATGGAGATATGGCATCGAATTATGGAGATAATATGGTCACGAACTTGACCATTTGAGGTCACGTGATGTCATCGGTCACGTGACCATTCAACTCGCAATGGGCAACTTCTTATGGGTGGTCCATTGTGACCATTCGTCTATCTGGCACCGTTATGGAGATATGGCCGTTTAAGGTTCTTCCAGGAAGGGAGGTCGGTCGGTCGTCGGTCGGTTCTCAATATTACCCAGACTTCATATACTTTTTTTCGCTACGTTAGGAACGTAGCGCGCGAGGAGTAACAAGAAATTTGAGCTTATGCTCACGAGACGCGCGAAAGCCTATAACAGTTCCGGTTCAGTAGTTTAGCTAAAAATTGGGGTGTTCACGCTAAGTTAATATACAAATACCAAATTCTCTATCTGAATCGCATAACGATAGTTCCGTGGCACCACCTTGTGAATGATATAAACTTGTCTCGCAGCCCGAAATCGCCAAAAAATCCGTAAAACCCCTTATTTTGGTGTTCAAAGTCATTCAAGGTCATTGAATTCGGCGCCAATCGAAAGCCAGTGTACGACTTCCTATTAGTGATTAATAGTAACCTAGGCCCTGTCTCGCACCGTTACTGAGATACAGCGACTTATTGGCCAAAAATCGCAAATTTTGCCCACCCCTTCTCATTTAGCGCTCTTGTTCGGGGTGACCCCCCTTCGAATTTATGGAAAAGCTTTACGGTTCATGAAACTAGAGTATTCCAGGCAGCCGACGGTGAAGATTTGGTGATTCTGGCTTGCACCGTTTTTGACTGATCCACCGGTGCGACAGACGGACAGAGAGACGGACAGAATTGCGATGGCTAAGACGCGCTAAAAGCAGTAGCTGCTTTCGCGCGTAAAAAGCAATCAGACACTTAGTCAAATTTTTTATATACACCATGGGTCTATCTTGAAATGTGTTACATAATTTTTCTTTTCTATTTGTGCTAAACATGAACCGATTTTCAATATTCTTTCACTGGCACTGTAACGTGACGCAATGTATTAATATACATATGTATTATACAGAATGGGGCAAAAATGTAGCCCTTTAAAGTTTTTCGCTTTTTTCTCAGCAATCCTTTTGAATTTTAATTTGAAATTTTACAGAATAATTACTAAAGGTTCTACATCTAACTGCCAAGCGAAGTGTAATTCTGTTGAAAAACGATAAATTTATTGAATTGGTGCTGTACCTTAAACATTTTTAATGTTAAAATATCTATAACTTCGTCAGTTTTTGATAAAATTACATTTTATTTGGCAGTTAGCCGTAGAACATTTCAGGAAATAAATGCGTAAAATTTCAGAATAGAATGCCAAACGTTTGTTGAGAAAACAGCGAAAAACTTTAGGGGGCTACTTTTTGCCGCACCCTGTATCATGCTAAATTATTACCACAACTGCATTTAAAGCTTACGAAAGACAGGCGAATTAAATGTTTGCTTAAATAGTATAACCGAAGGCCAGCGAATAGAATACGTAATTGTTGTTTTACTAGTTTATTTTCGTCATATTATGCATCTCACGGTGCTTTAAAAATTTGTTAAATTTTTTGTGCGTTGTTTAATGTTTTTCGCTGTTTTTGTTGTACGATTGTGAATTTGTGATATTGTTAATTTGCACCGTGTACGCAACTAATTCAAAGAGATATATATTGGTATATTTTGTCTTTTTTTCTCTGTGTAATTAATTAGTCGCACAATGCTTTCTGTTTATCTGTGAGTTTGTTTGCTGCTTTAACTCAAATACAAAATTATACAGAAATTTCAGATTGCACAGACTTGTTAATCGTGGCATATGGCACGTGTAACTAGCAACGTGTAAGCTGCTATAACACTTCAGTTATGAAGCATTTTGCATATTGCTTGTGTTCTATTGTCAGTAATTTTACATGTTTCGGTATTTCCGTTTCGATTGTGTTGTATCACGCAACTGTGTACTTTCCACCGTATAGTGTTGTCGGTGTAAACTATATGTACTCTAGTACTTCACTGCACAGTGTCTATCATGTATGTTGCGATATTGTTTGGTAGCCTATTTATAATTTGACTGCAGGTGCTTTATTGTTGGTGATTACAGACCGACTTACCTCACTAGGCTACTACAGGCCGGCCTCCTGTATCACGATTAGTGTTCTTCGTCGTTACATTAGTCCGGTTGTTGTTAGAGCTGTAGGTCTACATAGGTATACAGTTACTGAGATATAGGAATGATTCAGCTAGGCCCATTCATGAAATTACAGCTTCTATTTTCTCCATTGTTGTCGTTTTGACAACCTCTGCTGCCTTTCTTTGAATGATTTTTGTTTGCCGTTAGATGTCGCTGCGCCAAACAGTTATCATAGATATGAGGAAGTATTAGGAGTACCCTCGTCTCGGTTCATCGACTTGTCTTGTACTTTTTTCGGTGTGCATCGTTATGTCGCAGCGACATCTGGCGGCGAACACAAATCGTTCCGAGGAAGGCGGCAGCGGTTGTCGAAAAGTAAACAGTTTGGTAAATAAATGTTACAATGTGATGAGTTTACGACACGTGTACTTATTAGTTACTGTTCCAACGTATGAATTATTCAAAAGTATAGAAACTGTTTGTCGTTTAATCAAGTCTAGACCTATTTGTACTGAGTGTTTATAATAGATGTAATGTCGGATGGCTTATGTTCACCAACTACAGACTAATCGGATCGTCGTAGCGTCGTAATGTTGTATCAAAAATACATGCTAAGCTGCAGCAACACAGTCTATAGTGTATGAAGTGTTGGAAACAGTTTGTGGAATGTTTGTTTATTTTGCCTGTCCAGGTAATTATGACGCTAATTGCACTAATCATGATCAATCATAAATTAGTTTTTTTGACTGAGTTTCCAGTAGTTCTGATAGTGTGAAATTGTTGGTCAGTCACAGACCTACAGCAAAGAATGTTTTCTTAACTGCAGTGTGGTCATGATAATGAACTATGAGCTAGTTAACAAAACAACGTTGTAAGTTTTAGTGTGGGAAGAGGAGGTATGCTGTCTTACAGTGCTAGTCTCACTTGCATTTTGGTGTGATATTATGTGTATGTGTCAGGCCTCTACGAATTTGTGTTCGTTCTCGATGTTGTTAGTGATGCGTCGCACTCACGACATTGTGATGATTGCCGATGATGATGATGGCGCAACTATAGGCCTATATGATATTCTGTCAACGTTTTGAAGATGTGTTGTGAAGCGAAAGTTGAACGTGCGAACAAACACTTGTCGACATTTTGCAAGATTTCGTTGTGTTATTAAAGGGGTTTGCACATGAGCGATAAGATAGACAAGAAGCCCAGCTGTCATTAGAAAAAGCCGACCGTACCACCTACGTCCAAAGCCAAGCCTCTGATTTCCAGTCACGGTGAGAATGCGGTATGTCAGAGGTGAGACAGTTTCATGCACGCCATGTTAACGGAACACTGTCTCGAAAGCTACGCTGAAGGCTGAACGCTAAAAAGACATTATTTTGCCGTTATTGGCTCGTATAGTGTGAAATCGGTTCCAGATAGGTACAGACATGCTGCTTATCATAACAAGCACTAATGACAGACTTTTTAGATTAATTAACATCGATGACTATGACTTTAAACGACTTTAAACCCCTCAAAAGGGGTTTTTAGTAAATTTTTTCGCAATTTTCAAATGGAGCGCACATTTCAACACTGAATTGCGACGAAATGACTGGAGATAGACCAAGACAACTTGCATATGAAATTTTTAGCACTAAACGTAGATTTTAGCAGTCAAAGTCCCGACCCCCTAGGTTCAAGAAAGCCGGCGCAGGCGAGCGTCAAAGACGGCTACCCGTCTAAAAAGTGGTTATTTTACCGCAATTATCTCGTGTAGCGTGAAAACGATTGCAGAGACGAAGTTACTCTACGCCGGGCCCGGTTAGTACTGCGATGGGTGACTGCCTGCGGGCAGGTAAACCATCTCGGTGCGAAGCCTGCCAGCTAGGTCCACTCAGCCTTTTACCCTCCGTGGGACGGTAAAATGAGTAGTAACTTATTTACATGGGTTACGGAAGGTGGGGACCTTGGTACAGCTGACTGGGGTTGCCTAGCCGGCCGCTGCGCCAGCCTGTGTCTGCAAGCTGCACGCGGTGGCCGTGTGGCAGGCGGCTCTGGTTAGTGACGAAAGCGCATTAGAGGCGTGTTTGCGACGATGCGCTATACAAATTGACGACCTTTACCTATACCTTTTATCATAACAAGCAATAGTGACAAGCTTTTTATTGTTGTCAACATCGATGACTTTGAATGACCTTAAACTGCCAAAATTGGGTTTTTGGTGATCTTTTGCAATTTCCGGCTGCGACACACATTTTAAGAGTGAATTGCGCTGAAATGGCTGGAGATGGACCTGGACAAGCTGCGTATGACATTTTTGGCATAAAACGTACATTTTTAAGAATCTAAGTTTTGATATCTTGAATTCAAGGAGTCTTCCGTACGGAGGCTTTAAATTTAAGTATTCTTTCAAGATGCATTAATATCTTATTGCTGTAATCCTATCTTACATTGATTGCCAAAGTGGCAAGACCGCTGCTATCGCGTGTCACGTGAGCTTTGCTCAAATTACTTGTTTTCATTTTAAGATTGTACGTTGACGAACTGAAATCAACAGCTAGTGGGCCGTTCTAAGTCATGCAGTTATTGAACGTGCTGTTAGCGAGTGGCGTCAAAGTCTACCGCTTGCGTTCGTGCTCGAGGAGGACCTTTTGAGCACATGCTGTAATGAAGATGATGTGGTGTAAACATGTACATGTGTAACTTTTAAAGAAAAAAAATAATTGCGAATCGTGTTTATTGCTACTCAGTAAATCTTTTTCGAACCAACGCGTGTGCTACCTAGTATGAATTCATTGTTGTAAACGGCCAAACTACGAATTCTGCATTTCACACGGTAGTGTAACGACAGTATTATGGTGAGATGACCAAAACTACAGTGATTTACGTAAAGTTTGTTATTGATGTCGCATGCCAACAATTTTTAAAATCGGCCAATGTTTTGTGCAGCTATGCAAAAAATAAAATGACACTTTTTATGGACCACGTTGTAGTTAGTGACTTGGCGGCATACATGTATCTGTTATTTCCGCTTTGCTGTCACACGTATCCGATATGATGCTTATTAGGTAACGAAATAACTTCACTTGTTCTAAGAAAACGTTGACAACGGTGTCACACATAACTTGGGCTGTAGGCCTAGTTGTCTTGGTTGACGCCACCAATACTTTGGTTTTCTTTGTGCTGATCTTCAATCCACACTCATGGAAACAGTACTCAGCTTGTCAGTCAATGTCTGAATGCTTCGTGTGAGCGACGAGACAATGACGCGGACAAGTCACCGGTGGATGGGCGATGTGAACTGAGATGATTGATGAGCGCTGCGCGTCTGTGACGAGTGGACGCTTGGCTGGTTGACAATGTGATGCAGAGGCTGCATGTCCGACACAAGGACTGCTAGTAGTCCTTGTCCGACATGACCACGACCGGATTTAGACACGAAGGAACCCTCGACACTGTCTTAAATAAGTTTAGTGTGGGTCCCATATACTTAGAAATACGAAAAGTAACAAAACATATTTGGGTCATCCGCACAGGTTTGAGTTTGGCCACTAAACACCTAGGTTATGGGTTTTTATGTCTTATAAGCAAAACCAACGTCCAACAGTATATGTTTAACTATATTTACACTGATTTCATTCATTTGATTTATTTTTATTTCCGTTGCTTTTAGACACAATTAAAACATCTTTGCAAATGTTTTTAAAACTTTTTATGAAACATGTAAAAGATCCCTAGGCCTATTTGTTGACGGCCCTGGGAAGCTATCGTGAATACGGCACTGGACATGACAGTCATATTTCACGCACTGTCGGATTCATGTCACTCTGCAGTAACTAGACAGGTCCATCGATCGTCACAATCTGCCACTGGAACCACTACGTGCTTATTATTTTTAGCTCACCAGCGCAGTAGGCAGAAATATTGTAATCAAATGAATTCCGCCACGACCATAGCCACGTTACTCAGTGGTGAAAGTGTTGTAGAAGGAGAATGTACATGTATAGCACGGTCAAGCCAAGCTAAACAGCCAGGGCCGGATCAAGGCTTTGAGGGGCCCTATAGGACCTATATTTTACGGAGCCCCTTACCCATGTGGTACAAATTACAATTAACCACCCACTAAAATTATCTAAACATTTTATCAAACAGGCAAAATGTTTTAAAATGTTTGTACACTTTATTGTGTGTAACCCCTTCAGTTTAGCTCGGAAGTCTGCATTTAGCCGTAAAACATGACATCTGGTGGCAACAGTTTTGATTATTTTCCTGAAAATCAACTGACCACATTTACTGCGTTTTAGCGCGGGGCCTCTAAATGCGCGGGGCCCTGGGCCATAACCTCGTTGGCTTATGGATTAATCCGGCCCTGCTAACAGCCGCTGAAACAGACTATTATTATCATTATTATTAATGACATTTATAAGGCCAGTAAATTCATCTATGCAGCAAATGTGCCATATCCATCCACTTATGCACTCATTGCAGTTTATGTCACAAGAAATGCCTTCAACCGTTTTTGACAAGAAGTTCAGCCGGCGAGCTGTTTTAAGCTTGCAAGATTTTTGTTTTGACCCCTTCATTGCCTTTTTATAAGTTGTTGTTTTTTTCGGTGTTATAAATCTTATGGTCGTTCGCGGTCGCTTCCCAGCCAGGTTTTAAGTAAAATACAACACGTAACGAGCAACACTACAGTGTAACTATGTGTTTCGGTAACGTGAACGAAGTGTTTCGTTTGATGACAATTTTTAACGTATGCACATTACAATAAACACTGTTCAGTTTCACACTTCCACGACGTTTATCCTGAAATAGCAACACTTAAAACATCTCTAGCTAGCAGTATGCTGAACAGCTTCACTAGATGCTGCAGTCAGAAGAACATGCTGCAAATGAAAGACTAGTGGGTAATATGCCTGACACAGAATGCTTGGGCTTATACCACATAGGCGTAAAATAGTTAGTCTGCGTTTCTAACCGGAGAAGAGCCCCTGAAGTCAGAGCAGTTTTTGTTACATGACAGCCTCACACCCAACCAGGCAGGTCGGTACTCGATTTAACTAACTGAGAGGGATGGAATGGTGAGTTGACCTGGGTGGTCGTGGGTGAATATGTATAATAATGTTAAACCACAGTCTGCAGTGGGTAAGTGAGTACGCAGTACAAACTTATCCCACTGCAGACATTGGTTTAACATACTTATTCCACGTTCAGCTCGCATAGCCTACAGCGTCGTTTGCTTTATGTCGCATGACTGCACCTGTAAGTTATGAACACAATGCGAGTGCGAGGTGAACGTGGAATACATACCGAGACGGTTTACCTGTTCAAAATGGTCACCCATCCACGTACTAACTTGGCCCAGCGTACGGCAGCCTCCTTGATGATCGGACACAACGTATTGACTACTAGATCACGCCCATCACCTAAGGCAAAAAAAACGTCAGCAGTAAGTGATATCAATACAACGCCGGTGTCATAGCGGCTGACGTCGTATTTGTTAAGTCGTTGCGTGTTGCCGGTGTCTTCGGTCGACATCTGGCACAGTTGCAGTGGTCGTATGACGGTTGCTGGCGCTGACACTGCCACACTGCGTCAGCCTCTACCTTGACCATGCCGCCGTCGACGTCGTCGGCCTGTCTGTCTGTCCGCTGACGCGGCAACCACGTGCAGTCGTCAAACGTTTTGGCAGTTGTGTAGTGCAGCTTTGTCACCGACGGCGGTGTCTTCAACTGCTGGTGGCGCCGCCGACGCCGCTGAAACAATTTGGTCGCAAAGACGGAAGTAAATGCAAAGGTCCGGAACTTGCTACAGCGCTTCTTACACGAGCCAGATTCGTGGCCAAAAGCGCTTTACAATCTCAGAAGTGGCAGCTGATTTGCATGAGCTAATGATATCACGCGCGTTATGTGGTCATCCATTGCCCGCGCCAACGAACAACAAACAGCCAGCAGACATACCACCGCCTCAATTAGCCTTCACCCCGTAGACTTTCATAAGCTAGTCATTTCGCCATTCCGCTGAGGGTAAGAACTTTAAAAAGCTAAGTTGACATTAGCACACAGTAAGTTATCAACTTACCCAAGGTTGCTTGCAAATGACCCGCGGTAAAATCTAAACCGCAACAAGTTGCAAGTCTGATGAGCTAATCATTGGACTTCTTGCATTTACAAAAAAGTAGGTAGGTAACCTAGCTAAAGGTAATATACGCAGCACATTAACTGTAAATAATGACCTCAGAACGCGCTCGGTGTGCTAGTAGAACGACAAGAAGTAAACATGTTAAAGCAGGCGTCGAGAAGTAAACGGAGAGAGTGATATAGTTCGGAAGAGCGTTCCAAGTAGATGGAACAAGCGTCGTGTTGGAACGCACGTCTTCCATACGTTGTCATTTTGACTTGTGGCGGGCCACGGCCAGTAGACACGCAAATTTCTCTGGTCGTCGATGCTGGAGACAGGTCGACAAAACTCGACTGAGCAAAATAGGTGCTCGCATATGTACGATGTAACAAATTGAAGCAAAAACAAAACAACTGGAGACAGTCGCCATCGAATTCGTTTACGTTTATTGTAGAGCTTAAGGCGGCACTGCAAACTTGCAGAAAAATTATATTTCACGCCAGTCTCCTAACACATCTGTCAGTCTGCATCTGAACTGTAATTAGTTTTATTAGCGATGGCTAAAAGCATCAGCAATGCCGCGAATATTGCGATGGATGTTACCCATAGCATGGTCCATTTGTCACACTCATACACCGTGCTAAAGCCGACGGACAGAGTGAGATGTGATTTGGCAGAGATACTCGCGAGTGACTTAGAGTAACAATGTCTTAAGCAACAACCCGGTCTTCCATAAAAAAGACCCTTAAAAGTCACAATCCAGTATAATTTGCATTAAACGTTGCGACCAAACTGACATTGGGTTCCAAACACTACCTTTTAGTATCAAATAACTTTGGCCCTTATTTTTATTGTATCTGTTTTAACCTTTGGTAAATATAAGTTATATAATCCTAAAAAAGCTTAAAAATTGAACAGAAAAAAAAGGTTGGCGACAATCGTCAATCCGCGCATTCAGTGGCTGGCAAACTGTCATGCAACTAAGCCTACACTGCATCTTAAAAAACATCCACGACATTTTCGACTGTAACTTGAAACCCAATTATCAGATTTTAATAATGTTTGGTAAAAATATTCATGACACAACTTGCCATCAAATGACCATTTAGTTTCCCATTTCACCCAACGTTTGTTTCTGCACTACCTGGGGAAAACACAACCAGCGAAATATCACTTTTTAATCCAATGCGATATGATTGTTTAATTAACATAATGCGTAAAAACACATTTTGTTCACATTTCTGACACTTTGACTGACATTTTATCCAGTTGTCTATTTTTTAACTGCTGTAGTAAAATTGCTTAAAGTTTTTGCCCACTATGCAAACACAGACAAGAAGACGCTTTCTCCATTGATTGACATCAGTATTGATAATGTTCTGCTCCAAACCAATCCAAGCTGTACCAGTCGCTTTTTGACTTCACAAACATTCCTAAACTTTATCTGGTAGATACACTGCTGCACAACAGTCAAACCTTGTAATAGACCGGCTGTTGAGGCCCGCAGATTAAGACAAATGAAATTTATCGACGTTTTTTATTCATTTTGACACGTAGTATGCTTGGTCTGCTTTCCCCAGGTAGTGCAAAAGCAGACGTTGGTTGAGGTGGAAACTAAAACACTTATTTAATAGCCAGTTGCGTCATAAATATTTCTGCCAAAAATTATTAAAATCTGCTGATCTTTCTTCAAGTTACGATAAATGTTTTTTAGGTTTTCTGTTTCTTTTAACACATATTTTACTTGATTTGCTGTCCCTAGATAGTGCAGAAGCATACATTAAGCGAGGTGGAAAACTAAACAGTCATTTAATGGCAGGTTGTGTCAGAAATATTTGTACCAAAAAATATCAAAATCTGATTTTCAAGTTACAGTCGAAAATGTCGGGAAAGTTTTTTTAGACACAGTGTATATTGTGAATAACCTTACATTACAAAAGATTAGAACAGAATACAATATAAGACGCAGACGTGCACTAGTAAGTAACGAACCGTGCAGTAAAGGCAGAAGAAGAGAGTGACGTTGAAGGCAAGCAGACATCCACCGACTGACGCTGTGATGATGAGGTGCAGTCGGTAGTCGGAGCGCCTGGTCGAGTGCACGGTCGCAGAGGCCGCAGTGTTGCCCCCAGCACGTCGACGTGACGGTGCCACGACAGCCCGCGAACCACCGCGACCAGTCAGACGACCTGGCGATGTCCCAGGTGACCTGTGTGTCGTTGTTGTTGTCGTTGTTAGCAACGTACCTTCAACGTCAACATCAGCGTCACTGTCACAAACTCTCGGCTTACACCATCAATCTAACAATTTGTCAAAAATCAAAATGCCGTCAATCACGACAAACTCTGGAACATTGGCTACATTCTTGGCTACTTATCGACAACGACTTCAAATCCTCGGCACAACTGATCCGCCACTGATGATCCTATTCGTGTTGTGAGAGACTCCTTTCGTGACACGGAGCGTCGCACCACGCAGCAGCAGCAGCAGCAGCATTAGAACGTTACCTCGGACCTCGGTCCACTTCAGACACAGAGGACGGTGTAGCTCCACCATTTCTATCCATTTATGTCTTTGTCCAACATATCTCTCCCCGTCACGTGCCTCGCGGATGCGCCCAACAATGTTAACAGTACTGACTAAAGCGGAGTTTCCACTTAACGCAACGCACGCCATGCATGCAAGAAAGTACGCGACAAACGTAACGAACATAGTAAATCAACAAAATTACACAAAATGAATCGCAATTAACAATATAATTATTAAAAAAACAAATGCCCAACGATTTAATATTAATTAAAACGGCGAAGTGTCAAAAAGGCGGTTGCTTGCGTCATCAGTCTTTGCGTCAGTTGCATTCATTACTTTGCGTAGGTTGCGGAAGTTGCGTCTCTTATGTCCGCTACGTTGCGTGCGTTCAACTGCGTTAAACCACGGCCCTCTAGATCTAGAGGGCCGTGGTTGAGCTGAGTGGAAACCCCGCTCAAGTAGCCTACACCGGCACCAGACAGAAGTACTCGACGTCTGAAGACAGTGAAGAGCGAATGAAAGCGATGCGTTCGTCGGTATCTGATTAGCGACTTACCTTGACGTTGTCGACGCTCTCCACCAGACGGCGTGACGGATGGCGAAGTGCTACGTCGACGCCACTGGTTGCACTCGTCCTGCGACCATCCGACGTCGTCGTCGTTGGCGTGGAGGGCGTGGCGGCACGGGTCGAGGTCGAGTTGTGGGTCGCCGTCTGGTCGATGAAGCTTCGGAATTAGATCGTGCCAGAGTGCCGTCTGCGCGACGCGATATCGCCGTCCGACAACTGGATTCCTGTCTGCAGACCACATACGATACACTGTCACCCAACCGTCACGTCTATCAGCGTCGTCTACAGCCGATCGCCCGTGCCAGCTTACTCCGTCCTCCAGCGGCGCGAACTGCTGTGATACTCAGTTACGGTTTACTTAACTACGGTCTCCATCTATACATCAAAATTACAATTTAAAGACAAACCATATAGTAGGCAGTTCCATACCACACTAGTTGCAATTCTACAAGAACCAAAGAAATTTGGCAAAAAAATGGAATCGCAGTGGCAAGTCCACCGAACTTCTTGTTTATATTTACCAGGTGGCAGCATAGGATTCATGGTTTGTGCAATTGTGCAGTTTGAAATTGGCTTTTTGACTGTAAAGATAAAAACAAAAAAAATAAAGTTACGTAAACCTAAAGATACAATACAATAAAGTAGTTAACATTATCTTGCGAAAAAGTATAGATAAACAACAGTGCATTTAATGCGAAAGTGTCTGGTTCGGATTGTCAACGCCTGCTGGTGAAATAACATTTATTCGTTGATCGAAACGAAATTCATTTAACAGGATCGGCTGAGAAGAAGCCCCCGCAAGTGGCAGATATACAGCACATGGTCGAGAAAGACTGGTGCGGGAAAGAGAACTGGCGAGGGTTGTATGCCAACTTCATCGGATTAATCCTAGACGACTCAAAGCATCTTAAACGGGATTAGAGATCGCCCTGCAGTGACTTCGCTGCCTTGCAATCTCTTTCGGCTTCGTTACTTCTTGATAAACGTGCAAGCTTTCGGAGTGTGTAATTGAGAATTGACTTATCTCTCCGAATTTTTTTCGGTATTTTTTGTGTTTTGTCCACGTGAACAGTTTTGTTCTAGAGTATATAACTAACACTAACAAAACCTGCCATTTGCGCCTCTAAAATCACGACCCGACAGACTTATAAAAATCTGACTATTATTGTTGTATTATTATAATTTTATAGTATTATATGGCCGTTTATAATGACGCAGCACTGTGTGACGGATGTTTAGCCGGGTGGTTTAATTCGTAAAGACGTCGGCAATGTGTTTCCTGCTCGAAAACCTGCAACGTTTTGCTCAAACTGTGTGCAATCTCAGCCGTGCGCTGTTCTCGCACAATCCATCTCCTTCCCTATCTCACTCCGTCTGCGCCACGACTTGACTTAGAGAATATTGAGCCAAGCCGCTCGTAATCGTAGGTCGGGGTTCATCAGCAATTTTTGAGCGTCGACGTCGCTCCATCGTTTTCAGGGCTCGGCGCTTCCAGCAGTCGCTCTGCGGTCGTCCGGCCATCCGTTAGATGGCGTTGCTGCACAGACCAGAGACTCCGGCGTCATAAAACCCTCTCCACTGGTGAAACTTCTGCTTTCAAAATAGCCATTATAGACTACTTTTGTTAATCCGCTTTCATACACACTAAAAGTTAAAAGGTTGAAGGTGGTGGTATAGCTCTTAATTGAAATCCCATCTCAGCTATGGAGCGTCACCTGTAGTATGGAATCACAGTGTTACCTGCCACTCGACACAGGTGAACGCTACAGCTATACAGTTCCTGTTGCAGTGTTGATCTTTAAAGTTATTCAAAGTGAATGATTTTCATGTCACTCGAAAGCTATGCGACTTCCTGTTAGTGATCAATAGCAACTTAGGCCCTATCTCGCACTGTTAAGCCACAATAGCGCGTAACGGCCTTCAAGGTCATCCAAGGTCAATGAGTTCCATCTAATCTGTCAGAGCGTATGTTACTTATTGTTAGTGATTAATAGTAACCTAAACCGTATCTCTCACCGTTTCCGAGATATGGTCACTAATAACTTGAAACTTTCCACTAAAATTGCGGCCAAACCGCTGCAGATGGAGACATGGTTACCATTGACAGCCTATAGGAAGTCGCCATCGCCCTATCCACTAGTACCGTCGCAGACCCCTATGACATACCGTTTAGCCACAATACCACGCGATTGGCATTGCATAGTGCGTTATGACCCTTCAAAGTCATTCACTTCATTGGTTTGTATCTCATTTGAAAGCCAGTATGTAATTTCCTGTTAGTGATCAGTAGCAACCTAGGCTCTATCCTGCACCGTTTAGCCACAGTATATCTGTGACGGACGGACAAACAGATAAACGACGGACAACAACTCATGCCAATAGCTCGACCGTTACTTAAGTACGGTCGGCTAAAAACGGACGAAATACAGCAAAAGCAAAAGTATTTGTTTACAACATGTACGGAAATGTGGCAGAGACGTGGGCTTTGTCGGATAGGGGTTTGTCGTTGGGGGAGGGCGGTCTGTCTGTAGTCCGGTGAGCGGAGTCACGTGACAAATGGCGCCGGTCGCAAGCAGCCAGTTAGAGCCAGCACGTCGTCGCGTTTTCGATCGCTCCAGATAACTCGTTAGTCCCGGCGACAACCGACCGTCTCCCCACCGACCGACACCCATCCTATGTCCACGCCCACCCACACGTACCCACTGGTCAGTCCGTCGCCTTTTGTCCGCTATTTTGCAACTCGTAATTTTGCCGGCGACTGCGACCTGACGACGAACGAAGCTGCTTATCTGGCATCAACGCCGCCGGCGCCGCGGTACAATGTCTCGGAACGTGTGTTTCGTGCCGCTCATGTCTGACGCTCGCTGCACGTGGACACTGTAAACGGGGTTATGTCATTCACCATCGATAACTCACATTACGGAACACAAGACGGCGGTCTCTACGTGTGTCAGGGAGAGAGACGGCCAGGGTCATCGCTGATGCACCGTCGGTCAGTCTGTCGCTGCCGCCGTAAACCCTGCCACCCTTGCACGGGATCACAGAGTGGCGGGTGGACCGGATGTAGTATTGCCGACGACGTCACGTGACCGCCACCGATATCAACCTCGCTCGATCACTATCGCACCAGACATGTCGCCAGCGTAAAACAAGAAACTTGAGCTAATGCTTAGGAGACGCGCGAAAGCCTATAGCAGTTCCTGTTCGCAAACTGTCAGTCTATCTCCAGCCATCTCGTCGCAGTTTATTCTTGGAATGTGCGCTGCAGCTGCAGCGGAAAATCGCAGAAATCAATAAAACCCCTTATTTTGGAAGTTCAGGCTTTTTCAAAGTCATCGATGTTGATGCGATTGAAAAGCTCGTCACTGGTGCTTGTTGTGATAGATAGCATGTCAACAGTGATCTGCAACCGTTTTCACGAAAAACTGGCCAACAACGGTAAAATAACGACTTTTACGGCGGTACCGCTCTTTGATGCCCTCGTGCGCACGTTTTCTTGAACCTCGAAAATCAAGACTTGGACCGTCGAAATCGAAGTTCAATGCTGAAAATTTTATATGCAGCTTATCCATGTCTATCTCAATTAATTTCGGCACAATTCGCTCTTGAAATTTGTGTCGCAGCCCGAAATCGCCAAAAAATCCATAAAACCTTCTATTTTGGCGTTGAAGGTCATCCAAGGTCATTGAATTCGGTGGCAATCGAGAGCCAGTGTACGACTTCTTATTAGTGATTAATAGTAACCTAGGCCCTATCTCGCACCGTTACTGAGATACAGCGACTTATTGGCCAAAAATCGCCAATTTTGCCCACCCCTTCTCATTTAGCGCCCTCGTTCGGAGTGACCCCTTTCGAATTTATGAAAAACGCTTTACGGTTCCTGAAAAAGCAGGACCTACTGCAAAACTCACCGTTTCTTTTCAGCTGTAGTTATCGCCAATATTATAACTAACCCACGGAGGGATGACCAGGCTAAGTTGGCCTAAAAGGTTTAATTTATATACCAAGACGGTATGGCCGAGAACGGTCACCCATCTCAGATACTAACCCGGCTCGATGTAGAGTAACTTCATTGATGCGTCCAACGATATTACAACCAAACAGCGTAAACAACTTAAGTGTACGTCTAACTCGTAGAATAGGTTTCTTGCTTACTCAGGAGCGTCATTTAGGGGGACTGAATGGGACTACGGACCCCACAAGGATTTATGATTTTAATTTTTTTCCTCTGTACATCGTACCTTTAAAACAGTGTTACTGATGCAAGAACAATACGTTACTCAGACTGAGACCCCCAAGGGCCGTCAGTGATTAATGAGACCCCCAATGATTTACTGAAATGACGCCACTGTACTTAATAATTAAAGCGGACTGTAATAACCGGTTCATCGTTTCTTTGCCTACGTCGATACGTAATGCCCCATTCTATAACGGGCATCAATAAATCAACAACCAAGCTCGGAGTGGATATAAAAAACCGCATCAGCATTCACGTGCAACGTGTCTCGGCATTCATTTCGCGACTTGTTCTCACCTGCAGGCAGATCTACTGCAACTTTCTTTCTCGCCGCAGTTGTGCAATTTTACTCACGGCACAAATAGCCGCTAACTCTCATACGAATATCCCTTGTGAATATAATCGACCAACTTAGAGATATCCCATCGCTCTGTCCATCAGTTATCGACAACAGTGTCTAGAATATGAATCTCAAGAAATATCGCGCCGTCTCACTTTGCCGTTGACAGATTATCAGTCTTCGTTTCGAACTGTACACTAAGAGATAATATCCACTCAACGCCGGCATTCAATACACGGTTCAGTTCCCGCATATTATAACGCTTCGACACTACACGAGACATTTGAAACTGAAGCAAAGTTATCGAAACTCTTCAGACGCATATTTGATACTATTATCTGTAGTTTTAGCTTTACAGTAAGGCATTGTGATGAATTTACTTTCGTATGTCATCTAAGTTGCCACGATCATGATGCAGTAGGCTACAACAACCATAATTGTTGGCTCGCTTTTTCTTATTCATGCAGCTTATTTTCGTAATGGTCCATTGACACTTGCACGAATTTGGTTCACGAATTGGCACGCATTGGAGCGTGCCAGTTCGTGAAGACTTCGCGAACGAGCGTGAGGAGTGCGTGAAGAATGTGTGAAAAGTGCGGGACTGTGTGCCATGTCGAGGAGAAAATTTTGAAATGTTCAAAATTCTTGCCACGCATTAATTTCGTGCCACTTGCGTGAACACTGCGCAAACTTGTCGCCAACACTGCGTGATGGTGCGTGTCAACTCGTGTCAATGCGTACATGGAAATTCCCACGTGACAGTTCACAACCAATGAGTAATTCGTAGA
>Ga0056128_1000933_pt1 | contig 30155 bp, 20 predicted proteins | sample WorMetLIZISLAND2_FD_71113 | JGI IMG/M metagenome (GOLD analysis project Ga0056128, IMG submission 71113) | Marine gutless worms symbiont microbial communities from Max Planck institute for Marine Microbiology, Germany - Olavius geniculatus... ... | reverse complement strand
CGAATGAATTCGAGTAACTAAACTGTAGTTTTCGTTCCATCACTACTGTAAATAAATAATTATTTCGATTTTCGATGACATGCTAATAGATTTCTGTGCTACCTATGACGTCAGTTATTGCTGATTATACATTTAAAAATGTGTTTCCAACTTTCTATATTAGACAGGCAGGGCCGCTCAAACGTCGCGAGGCCTGTGATAACTTATCCCCCTACTCTCCCTCTCGACGGGACTGGGTGCAGTAATTTACGCGTTAATTAATGCATTAAAAAAATTAACGCCTTGACAGCTCTAGTTACGAATGGATAGTGAGTGAAGTTAGAAGACTGACACCCTGTTAATTTTATAAGCAACAAGCACTGCTGCTGTCATGAAATGTTTGAAAAGTTAGCTATTTCATACAGCAACATTAACATTCACTAATGCTTGTGAATGTTTCGTAAACAATGCTCTACAAATGGTGTTATTCAATTGAACTAAAAATAAAATACGGTCTATAAAATACCGCTGGCAGAACACTGGCTGTCAACATCACTGGTGAATGATTCCTGTGACTCGCTGGATATGTGACGTTTCCGTCTTGTGCGTACCATGCTTGTACACTGCTGTGCTACTGTACATAGAAACCAAACAACTTATGTGAAAATATCAACAACTGTAATCAAAAATCGTCTGCACCTGCAAACAGCAAAATCCCAATGTCTATCCACTATGCAACGCAAAGTTGTCAGCTGATATGATGACACAGACATCATTACTATGTGCTTCAAACAAAATAAGGCAACAGTAAATGTCAGTGGCATACTGTAGTAGTAAATCTTCACTTCTGGAAATGCCTCCCCTCTCCTCCTTTCTCTCCCCTTAGAAGGAGGTGCCACCCTTTAATCCAGCTGGGGGTCTAGGACAGCACTGTAAGCTCGACCAGTAGGGTGCAGGGTTCGGACGTATATTAAAACATTTTGGCACCAACTGCATCAGGTAACACCAAGTTTTGTATTATTTTTTTGTAATTTTTAGACATCCAAAAGAAATGGCAAAAATATTTGGCAAAACACCATTTCCCCATATTCCCCAGGAGGGCCTCGACTACAAATGTAAATGCAAATATCAAATATCTCACATATGTTAACCATACTCCAAATCACTAAACTAACAGATGTGAAAAAATAACAGTAATAAACCTGCAGTGGACTGTGGTGCACACTGTCCAACAGTATCATGTACAACAACTGGCTGCAACTCGGTATTACTGCTGACTGTAGTAAACAATGGCAATGATTCAAGTGTGAGAGTCTGATCAGTTGGGATATTGTCAGCAGGTTGACAGTTCACAGTCTGGTATGCAGGTGTATCTGCCAAACAGTTCTCAGACGCAGCACCATCGTCAGTCTCCGGCATTTCCACTTTGAAATCTTGCCACTCGGTGTTGGCGAACAGTGCCTCCAGTGACGAATCGACTGAAATGTCGTTCGGATGGGTATTGTTGATGTTGCCAAACCATTCCTCTATCAGCGACGACTGTCGACTCAGTAACGAAACTGAATCTGAAGCCGCTGATGCATCGCAGCCTGATTCTGCCATCAACTCCACCTTCACACTCTCACCGTCCGGAATACTGCTCTCTGGTGACGTGATTTTCTCTCCTTCATACATCATTTCTGTACACTAATCTGCAAACTGTGAAAATCCCACCGTATCCAGTGGTAAACTGAAATCGGAACAGTTCTCGTTAAGATTCTGTGGTAAAAATGGCGATAAAGAAAGCAGCTCGTCCAAACGTATTGAGTTCCAACTCTGATTAATGTTCTTCTCTGAAATCATTGCTTCTCTCCTTCAACTACAAACAGAAAACAACGACAACAGCAATAGTCGACAAAGCAACTTCTCGTGACAACTAGATTTCTTTTTTGAACTAAGATGAGCGTAAATAACTAAATCACTGTCGACAAAACAAATAACTACAGTTAAAACTACAATTAAAATTAGCAATAACGAAGCATTTAATCACATAAGCGTCGTTGGGCGAAACATCTAGAATACTTCTGGGCTTAATCACGTTCACAGCACTTCCAATAACTTGACACAAAGATCCGCCAGTTTAACGTCTATAACTCTAGTACTCTAAATGTTTTAAAAACAGTATTTACCGCATATAAAACTATATACACAACAAGTTTCTAACGTAAAGTGCTTACGTATAACAACAGAATGCACATCATTACGCAATTTGCTATATCATCACTAGCATGATTTGTTTACATCACGTGATTTGTTTATGATTATGAATAATGCCGTACCGTAAATAAGTAAGTTACTCCACTGGATATGATAAACAAAAATGATAATATTACTTGGATTTTCTTAAAATATTTTGTTCAACTAAAATAATTAAGCTTGCTCAGTATTAAAATGTCTAACATCTGACTAAAAATTGGAGTTGATGCGACAGGATTATAGCGATCAATCATAAACGCAACTTACGCAATTTTAGAAATAAGTGATCTTCAAGAAAGAAGTAAGCTTCGTCCATATGGACCATATCATGACGAGTAATCAGTACATTTCTGCATCTGAATATGATAACTTTGACGGTTTCCTGGATGAAAATGCCTGAAATATACAAACCGCGGGAATTTGGAGAAAACCAAATTCCCGGGAATTCCCAAAAGGGAATTCTCGATGGCCCTGGCCCAAGGTAGCTAACCCGCCTACCCCACTCCACCCTCTCGACGGGTCTGATCAGTGATCAGCTGACAGTGCAGTGCATCAGTCACGAGGAATCGGTTTCCTGAATCGCCGGCTCACGTCCCATTGCAAATCATGTGTGAAAGATTGAAACACACGTACACGACCAAAAGTTCTTTATTTGTAACCATTGCATACAACGCCGTATTACTTTGTAACATAAAAATATTCATGTCATTGTATTTGTGTTTTATCTTGAGACAAAAAATCATGCACTTCGCAGTGTGACTTGAAAGCCACCTGCGTCCGAATTATGTGTCAGAGTTTCTTACTTACTATAATGTCACTGCGCTGAACGGATGGTTGTTTGTTCGAGTGATTTGTGAGGACATAAAATTCTGATTTCTGCTCGTATTGTTCTGCAGCCAGAGCATTATTGGCGTGTGCGTCCGTGTTAATAATTGGTAATAAGTCTAAACTGCTTTTAAATTGCATCATTGTCGTCAGCTGTGTGTATAAAGTACTTATATTTAGGATTTAAGGTGTGTGCGTTGTGCATTTGGCCTCTGATCGTCTGTGCCTGTCTATGGTTGGAAGATCGTTGTGTCTGGTATTTAGTTGATGTATAATCAGGAACGAAATCACTGTATTTAGTTTTAATCCAAGGTATTACATTTTTGTCGCTAGTTGAGGACTCTTGAGTTTTTGCAAGCACTTTGTGTTTATCATGCATTTGGTTGTTGTTTTGCTTTCGGTGTATCAGCCGTCGTCCTGACACTGCTGGCCAGGGATGGATCGGCCAGTAGACGACCAGGATCAAGACTCTTTGATGGACACTGAGTGCAGCCTTGATCCCAATGATGACAGCTCTGTACACTCCCCGGCCTTCGCATCATCGTCCAGTTACTGTATCCCCATCGGTGTCGATGGTGCGGCCATGGGTGGCAGTGGCTCGAAGTCCGGGCGGAAAACCAAAGAGGATAAAATCTGCGGTGTGTGCGGAGACCGTGCGCTCGGATACAACTTCGATGCAATTTCATGCGAGTCGTGCAAAGCTTTCTTTCGGCGCAATGCCTTCAAAGGAGTGGTGTGTAGCTTTTGTTTTTTTTTATTTCAATTGATGTAAGCAATAGAAAGCTGAATTTATTATTATGCCTGCTGAGTATGAAAGTTATTTTTAGTCACTTTTGACTGTGTGACCTGATAAAGCTACTATCTGTAGGTCTATTTATCCGTTGCTGGACTTCGGCTGAAGATAAACTGAATTTCTGCCCAACCTTAGACTACCTGTAAATAATAGCTGTGATTTTGATGGCCTAGTGGTTTTGGTTAGTTACGCAGGCCCATAGATATTTATGTTATAAATACACTAATTTCATTCTAATAACATTAATAGCGTTCTAATTTCAATCTCGATACAACAAAATAAGGCGCTGGACTAAAGTAGAATACCTCGATTTAAGCAAGTTGACGTAACTTTAGCTGACTTGTGAAGATGTGTTTTTTCTTTCTGACATTTTTTGCTTTAACCATTTGGTATTTACTGAAAAATTTAATGATTTTTCACTATTTATAATCACAAATTGAACTTACATTACAGCTACCAAATGAACGAAAATAACTGTTATAAGCTTACTTTGTTAACCTTTTGAGGACTACTTTATCTATGTTTAGATTTAAAATCAATAATTTTTCAGTCATTAAATCATTAATTAACCAACAACAACACCTATTTCAAAGTAAATTTACAGCATTTTGCAATTTTTGCAAACATGTCTGCGATTGTACGCATTCGACCGTGACGGCGTGCCTTGCTGGCCAGCGTGCACAAGACTTCTGTGTAACGATGGACTGTGGAAGCCAACCGACAATGTCATCAGCGAACAGTCAACGGATTTCCAATCTGATGTTTGAACAGTTTGCACAAGTACTGACATTACCGGACCTGTCTCAGTTTCGTTTCGTTTTTAGCGGACACTATGAACTTGCAGTATTCATATTCGACCGCCAAGCGCACTAGAGATTTCTTTGAAATGATAGTGCGCTATATAAATGTTCTCTTATTATTATTATTATTATCACTGAACAATGTAAGCATGCAGTCATGTGCGCTGAACGTAACGTAGGGTCAGTCAGATTTTGTTAATGTCATTGTGATTGTTTTGAGTTAAGGTTAGAGTTAGGGTCTTGGGGATAGGGTTAGGGTTAGGGATAGGGTCAGGCTTACTAGCCTTAGTATGCGGGTTAGGAAAAAACTAGTGATCAGTCCTTCTAGGGCGCATACAGATTGCAGAACCATTTATATATTCTATGTAAAACTGTAAACAAAAATGTCTGTCGCCTAGCAGATTAAATTAACAAAGTTTTTTTAAAGTTAACGAAAGTGAATAATTTAAAACTAAACAAGTGGTTCACTATTTAAAGATTAAATTTGATCATTAATATCCATTCTGAGTCTGCTGAGGTATGTTAACTTGCTTAAATCGAGGTATTCAACTTTAGTCTGGTTCCACAAAACAAAACTTGTTTGAAGTTTTCATCTGCCATGCCGTTAGCAGAAATTAGAGTGTTTTTGCTAACAGCTACCACACTCACACCATAGTAGGCTTGGGCATGAAATTAGCATATTTATACTTATTTATGAATTAACCAAAACCGTTAGGCCATCAAAAGCATAGCTATTATCATTTCTTTAGTTTGCTGTAGATAATTTTATCAACAGTAAGTATTTGATTTGTTTGCTTATATGGCAAATTTTTGTGTAAATGCTTAGCAGCATAAGATTTTGGTGTAGAATGTAGAAAAAGGACTTATTTTGCATAGCTTTTTTTACTTTTGTATTTTAGCTATGCATGGAATCATGTAAAATGTTGTTGTTTTGCATGTGTTCACAGGACTACTTTAAGTGCCCATATGATGAACGCTGTCGAATGGACACGTCCAATCGGCGGTTTTGCAAGCGTTGTCGACTAAAGAAGTGCTTTGAGATTGGGATGAGGAAGGAGTATATTCTTACAGAAGAAGAGAAACAGAGAAAGCGGCAGAAAATCGAAGAAAATCGGATTCGTAAATCGTCGGTCACATCCGATGATGTCGTCACACAGGCAGTGTTAGTTGATTCAACATTTTGATTTGATTTCACTTGCTTATACAGCTGCGAATGATGTCAGAACTCAAAAATCTCACTCGCGATCATTTAATATAATTTTAGCTGACGGCAATCCCTTTAGTCCAGGCGCCTCAAACGCGAGGCCCATGGTGAATTATTTGAAAGTAATATGCTCAAAAATTAGGATAAAAAGGTTGCTTTATTTATTAACAGCATTTACCAACCGTGCTCACCAAATATAGTATTTTCAGTGCAAAATTAACTTAAAACCATTTGGTGGCCAGGCTCCACCTTGGCTGGGACTCGCTGGGGGAATGTTCCCCCAGACACTCAACCTAATGTCGATATTCTGGTTTCTTACAAACGCCGCCAGCTGAGCGGTCACAGTTTTTTGGAGGTTATCTGAACTAGTTTGTTTCTTAGGAGACAATGGGTAGACATAAAAGCCAAATAGCTGGCAATGCAGCCCGAATATTCAGACGTGTTTGAGACCCCTGTTTTAGTGCAAGTGGCTTAGTTATTTTGCCAAACTTGTGTGTGGTTGATTGGCAGTTCATTTTGAGATAATGTCAGTGGCATAGCCAGAAATGTGAATTAAGGGCTGTGGTGGTCTCAAGCTCTCCTTCCTTTCCCATTTTCTTCCTATATCTTCTTATCCCTTCCCTTAGAAGTAGGACTTTTAAAATCGAGCTTGGAGTCTGGGGGAGTGCTCTGAGCTCCCCCAGCAGGGTCTTTGGTGGAACCCCAGCCGAAATCGAATTTGGTGTAGTATACATGGTGTTTCATAAAAAGGACCCTTTTTTGTTTTTAAAATTATTATCACGAGTAGCATAGAATATTTAATCAACTGCCATATTTTGTTAAAATATTTTGAATTAGTATTTCTTCAGCTACAACTGGTAAAAATTTCATGTAAATTGATCATTATTTCTGTGAATTAAGAAAGAAAGGAAAAGAGTTTTTTATGAAACACTGTGTTTTTTTGCAAGAAACCCAGCTGACCCTGGGAAAAGTCGGCCATACCGCCTATGTCTAAAGCCCAGCATTCGAATTCCAGTCATGGAGAGAGCAATTTGTCAGAGGTGAGACAGTTCCATGCACATTATGTTAATGGAATGCTGCCTCGAAAGCTACAATGAACGCTGACACCACACGTGATCATTTCGCCAAGTGATATAAATAGCTACGGAGTAAATGAACAAGGAAAATATCAGATGCATCTTTTGCAAATATTTCTCACAATAAAAACACTTTGCTCAGGAAGACATGCTATAGAATATACAGTTCCTGTTGCAGTACTGACCTTCAAGGTCATTCAAGGTGAATGATTTTCATGTCATTTGAAAGCCAGTATGTGACTTCCTATTAGTGATCAATAGCAACTTAGGCCCAATCTCGCACTGTTCAGCCACAATAGTGCATAAGGTCCTTCAAGGTCATCCAAGGTCAATGATTTTCGTCTAATTTGTCAGGGCATATGCCACTTCATGTCACTTCATGTTAGTGATTAATAGGCCCTATCTTTCATCGTTTCCGAGATATGGCCACTTATAGCTTTAAACTTTCCATTCAAAATTGCGGCCAAACCACTGCAGATGGATACATGGTTACTATTGACAGCCAATAGGAAGTCGTCGTCGCCCTATTTCATACTACCACCATGACCCTGTACGAATTACCGTTCACCCACAATACCGCATGATTGGCTTACCATAGTGTATTATTACTCTTCAAGGTCATCCAAGGTCAGTGATTTATATCTCATTTGAAAGCCAGTATGCAAATTCCTATTAGTGATTAATAGGGCCCACAGTTTTCTGTGTGTTGCGGAATTTCGAGCCAAGCCACGGAATTTGCCTTTTTTGCAGAATTTTGATATTTCTTTGGAATTTCACAGAATTTTGCAGAAATTGACAAATGACTGATGATAAGTACGATCGTCAGCTTCACAGCATAACTAAATAGACTTAACTATATCACAGAAAAAATCAAACTAACCTGTCTAAAACTGCGAGCTCTAATAATAGTCGTCACAGTACGGCACACAATCATAAATAAACGCAATTCAACGTGACGTGACAGATGGCACTTTTGAAAAGAAAAAAAGATTGATAATTTTCTTTGAATGTTGCTAGCATAACCGAGCACAACGACAGATTTCAATAACTGAAGTTTATGCACAGAATAGAGCTCAGTTTATTCACAAATGGACAAACATAGTAAGCTGTGGAATTTGAACAATTTTGCCGCAGTGAGCTACGGAATTTTGTGGACTGGCTTGGAAAACTGTGGGTCCTAGTGATTAATAGCAATCTAGGCCCTATCTTGCACCGTTTGGCCATAGTACATTCGTGATTGACAAACGGATGGACGGATGACAACCATGCCAATAGCGTGATTTTTATTAAGGTACAGTCGGCTAAAAATATGGCAGTGATTTTACCTATTTTCCTGAGAATCAAGTGACCAAATTTAGTGCAGTTTTGTCTGGATGATTGGGGTGGCCTGGGCTCGGGCTGTCCAGGCTTCCTTTGTCTACCCCACTGGATAACGTAGACTACGTAGTTATAAAACTGCTGAAGTAATCAAATCGCTGCATTTATGATGTGTGGTGATTTTTGCTTCTGATGTCATTCAATTTTGCAACTTGCTTGTTGGCATTCTGTTGAAACTGCAAGAATATCAAGGTCAAGATCAAGATAACAGGACCGGATTTTCGGATTTACCATTGGGATATGAAAAAAACTTGTGACCATGATAACTCGTGAACCGCTGCACTTAGCTCGATGAAATTTTGCACAAAAATCCGTCTTGAAAACTGCAAGTACGGCTGCTGACTTTTATGTTCGTAGGTCAGTGGTCAAGATCACAGGTTGCATGTTCAGATTTTTTTTTACCATTGCTTAGCCACCCAGCCTCCTAGTGCATGCATCACTCACCATCTTGGTAATTACTGCAGATGAGAAACAGTTCATTAAGAGCTTAAGACAATTAAAAAGAAAAGATGAGAGTTTGAGTTAGTGGGCAATAGTGGATTCGATTAGTAAGGATGTCATTGATGTAAATATTGCAGCATGCTCTGTGGCTAGAACATGCACCATTTAGTCTTGAGGGAGGGGCTTGACAGTCTAGTTTGTGGACTTTGTGTTTTGTTTTACTGTTTTTGCCGCAGACAATGCAGTGGAGAAGGCAGTAAGATAGGTGAGGTGTCCTCTCAGACTGTGGCGCTCTCAACAGTCGAGTCGGATGCCATCAATGAGTTGCTAGCGGCGTATCGTAAGTCACTTGAGATACAGATGGACAAGGACGTCCCGCGGGATCGAGCCAACCTGGCTGATCTTGTCAACATTGCCGAGCTCAGTGTACGGCGGGTCATCGCCATGGCCAAGCAGGTTTGTTCTCTTGGCTCATTCTGCATTTTATCATATTATCCTGCCATTATTTTTGTGCATTAACAGAACTGTGGTGTGTGTTGTTGATGTCTTATAGCTGTAAAAAATTATTGTTCTAATAATTGCTTCTTAATGTGAGACAAATGCTTTTATGATCATATCACTCTGCCTTTGAAGTCACTTTTCATCAGTGATACATTTTGCCAACTAACACCAGCTCATTGCTGTCATGGTTTTTCAGTTGCTGGTCTAGGTAGTGCATGCGTTGGCTCAGAAAAAAATCATCGAAAATCTGTTACTGGTTTTACGTTAATAATCTTCACTTTGAGATCTTGTTGCCAACTAACTCAAACTCTCATCTTTTTTTAGTTGTCTTAAGCTCTTAATAAACTGTTTGTCATCTACAGTAACTACCATTTTAAAGCAGTAACTACAGGATGCGGCAAAAAAGTAGCCTTCTAATTTTTTTCACTGTTTTCTCAGCAGCTGTTTGGGATTTTAATGTGAAATTTTGCAGCTTTATTCAGTGAAACCTTCTACATTTAACTACCAAGTAAAATGTGATTCTGTTGAAAGATGACAAAGTTATAGACTTCTTAACATGACTGCCTACCAATTTTCCAGCATTAAAAAATGTTCAAGCTAAACATACTATTTAATTTTCAACAAGAAGTCTGAGCTAATGCTCAGGAGTAGGGCCCACAGTTTTCCGCGGTAAATTTTGCCAATTCCGCAAGCCAGTTCGCAAAATTTTGCGGCTTACCGCGGTAAAATTGTCCAAATTCCACGGCTTACCTTGGCCTTTCCGTTTGTGCGTAAACTAAGCTTTATTCATGGCGCTCAGTTATGCTAGCAACATACAAAGGAAACTGTCGATCTTATTGATGTTTTTTATTTTCAAAAGTGCAATTTGTCAATTAGTCGCATTGTGTACATTTACAATTGTGCCGTATACAATGGTAATTATTAATAGGGACACAGTTTTAAACCGTTCAGTTTGATTTTTCTTTATGATATAGTTAATTTTAAGCTGACAATTGTACTAATCGGCAGTCATTTTTTAACTTCTGTAAAATTCTGCAGCAATATCAAAATTCGGCGGGAAAGCCAAATTCCGCAGCCCGTGGAAAACTGTGACCCCTACTCATGAGACGTGCAAAAGCCTATAGCAGTTCTTGTTCTCAGGTAGTCTTGGTCTGTCTCCATCCATTTCGTCGCAATTCACTCTTTTGCAGCCAAAATATCGCTAAAAACCTCCATTTTTAGGGTTCAAGGTCAGTCAAGGTCATCAATGTTGACAATCCTAAGAAGCTCATCGTTAGTGCTTGTTGTGTTAAGCAGCATGTCTGTGCTTATCTGCAACCATTTTTACGTTAGACAAGCCAGCAGCGGATAAATAACTTTTAATAGGGGAACTCCTCTTTGACACCCACGTGTGCAAGCCTCCTTGAACCTAGAATGTCCAGACTTAAATTGCTAAAATCTACATTCAATGCTGGAAATTTCATGTGCAGGTTGTCTTGGTCTGTCTCTAGCCATTTTGGCGCAATTCACTCTTGAAATGCGTGTCGCAGCCTGAAATCGTGAAAAATTCACTAAAACCCTTTATTTTGTTGATTCATGGTTATTCAAGGTCATCGATGTTGACATTTCTAAGAAGCTCATCACCAGTGCTTGTTACGATAAGCAGCATGTCTCTGCCTATCTGCAACCATTTTCACGTTAGACGAGCCAATAACGGTAGAATAACGCTTTTTAAGGGGTGCACCTTTTTCTCCCTCTCGTTCGTGGGGACACCCTTCACCCAGTGGCATGAAATTTTGTCGTAAAATACTGGAGACTCTAAGCTATCATATGGTGAAAACCAGAACAATATTAAGGTGAGGTGCACAGAACAATAGAACTATAGTCATTTGCATCCAGTTTCTTTTGGATGTTGCATGTCAAAAATAATTTGTTTTTGAAATTTTTGCCAATGTTTTACAGAGTTGCTAACAAAAGAACACGGACAGTTTTTTTCCTGAGACACAGTGTAGCCACTATAGCTGCTTATTGGCATACTTATTAGCTTAAGCTGATCAGTGGCTACTTGGCGCTTTGTGCTATGTTCATCAGGAGACAAAATTGACTATAACTCGGTTCCTGCAAAAGATAATTGCATGCTGATTTTACCTACCCCCTGTTTTCGGGCCTGGGCTCTGCAATGGTGTCATGTAGATTTTTCCCCTGAAAACTTCTGTTGTCATGGCAAGCAACTGTTTTTATTTAAAGACAAAATTGGCTGCAGCACAGCATGTGTTAAAATGTCTCAGACACTGTTACAGCAAACATAATTTTTTTTCTTGCACCAGCTTCCTTTACCCGCCCGGAGGTATTCTGAAAACAGCGAATAAATTTAGTGTCATAAAATTAAATTACAAAAATTTTGACAAAAGTCGACTTAAAACAGCAAAAATCAGAGCAAAAAACTATAACAGTCTACAAAGCTATGTAAGGGCGATATAACTCAAAACTCAAAAATGGCAAAATGGCTTTGGGGCGATATTATCACATGTTGAATTCCATACTGGCCCTTGCAAGACTAGCCATTCTAAATACTTGAAATAAAAATAAAAAGACAGAAGTCATAAGCCGAAACAATGTAGAAGTGCTGACACCTCATATATTGCAGTGAATGCCAATGCCCATGGTAGAAAGACACGTCCAGGCATGTCTGAATTTTAGTCTGTCGTTCTGTTTGCGTGTACGCGCAGTGGCATGACGTCATGCAAGAGCGTCAAATGCTGAAACACAGCTGCTAGGCTATATAGCATGGCAATGGGACAGATACCTCGTTCCACAGAACGTATTTCTAGTTTGTTATACTTTGGCCATTTTAAAAATTCCCAATTGATTGACTGACTCATTGCTAATTGTTATTATCGAGACTGTATGCTGTGCGGTGCAGATCCGATCATTTAAAGCGCTGCCTCAATCAGACCAGATCCATCTGCTCAAGGGTGGCAGCATCGAACTACTAATCCTACGCTCGGTCATCACGTTCGACAAGGAGAAGCAACATTTCTTGGACCCCGTCGACCGGCCCGAGACACGCGCCATGAACATAGACCAGCTACGAGTGGCGGAGTCTGGCACAGGGCTGTTTGATGCCCACATGAAGTTCGTACGGACACTTGCAGTCGACCTGCACGCCGACGAAACCACGTTGATTCTGCTGCTTGTGATTTCGTTGTTCTCGCCGGACCGGGGCCGGCTTGAGTGTGAGTTACTGATTGAGAGCCATCAGCAGGAGTACTGCATGCTGCTGCAGAGGTACCTGCAGTCGCGCTACCCAGCTGCCATCGCCCGGTCGCTGTTCCCGCGCCTGCTGATGACCCTTACCGATATCCGCAACTTGGACGAAGAGCACTCGCATGTTCTACTGAAGGTCAATCCTGAGGGCATCCAGCCTCTCATGAAGGAAGTCTTTGACCTGAACCTCTGATTGGACATGGTATGCTACATGGTTTTGTGTCATTTTGTAAGTTGATCGCAATGATCGGGTGTTCGAACTAGCCAGTGGTGTTACTGGAATAATGTACTTAGCTTGTTTTGTTGGCTGTGCTAGCTAGCCGATGCTGTTACTGAATTTCTGAACGACCAGTCTCTAGCTAATGATGTTACCAGAATAATGTGTCGCATTTTTGATCGAAAACTCTGATTGGCCAGCCGATCTAGCCAACGCTGTTGCCGGAATAACATGCCGAACGTCTGATTCGCTGGCCAAACTAGCCAATGGTGTTAACATGTTTAGTTTGCTGATTTCCTGTATGATGAGGCGAGTGTTTTGTGGTTAATCAGTTTGCACAGCGAAGATATTTATTTACAGACTCATCAGACTGTTGAAATCAGTGCTTAGAGGTAGCGCAGCATATGTCAGTGGATTGGCAATGTAGGCCCATAGCGACAGGGAATTTAATGGGTTTGGATGAAACTCCACATCACTGTGTCCCTTCCGGGCTCTCCCATTTGCGAAAACAAGGAAACATTGCATAAAAACTATGATAAACTTGGGCACCACATGCCATTTTCAAGCTAGAAATTTCCAGAAATGTGTTTTGCAGCTGAGGATTTGTCTTGGGCCGCACTGGAGGAGCTTACAGCACTGTCCCAGGCATATTAAGATTAGTGGAGGGTGGCTTCATGGCCCAGGGGCAAAGTCGGAAAAAGCTGGCTTAGGACCAGCAGTTTATAGCAGGTTTTTTGGTTGATTGTTAGGGCTTTGTTTGTTGACCATTGAGCCGTAGTTTGTTTCTATTACTCACAAGATGTTAATATCAATTTAGAGTCCAGATGTTAGGAGATTATTTGACATGTAAGCTCTGGTAGGACGTGGTTTTTGGCACATATCTGGTCTGACTGCTTGCATGTGGTTTAACCATTTCAACAGCTTAGTTTAGCTGTGTTACAATTTCCAAAATTTTTATGTTTTGTTATTACCATGTGGTATGATGAACGATTTTCCACATCTTATTTGAATTGTTGGAAATACAAAAATTTTGTTGTTTGGTTAATATTGTTTTGTTTTGCCTCCTAGTACATTGGATGGCCGACAGTTGCTTACACTTACACTTTGAAGTAAATTTTGTTGTTTTAAGTGAAATTTTGTGACAAATGGTTTCGTCACAGTATTGGAATTGTTTGAAATACAAAAATTTCGTTGTTCGTTCATTATTTTATTTTGTTTTGTCTGCTACCAAATATGATGGCCTATGATCGGTTACACTTATACGTTGTTTTAAGTAGTTGTTACATGCAGAATTGCATTGGTTATTTATTTGTTCTGTCGTTTCCGTGTACTACATTTTATTGTATTTTTGTTCGTGGTTGATGCAAATGCACTACAGGATCGTGTGTGTGGCAGTGGATTTTGCGTAGTAAACATATATCACTTAGGTATTTTAGTTTACCATGCGTAGTTAGCTGATTTCCGAGCCATTCATCTCATAGCCAACCTATTATCAGATGTAATGTCTTTTTTTGTTGTTTTGTAGTGTTGTTATTAGTATGATTGCTGCTTATGTATTTAACATATACTGCCTTAATTGGAACAATATGCCAGTGTTTTGCTTCCTGGTCTTCCATTTAATGAAAGGTGTTGCTATATAGTATGTGATAGAACATTGGGTTTCAAAGGTTTGGCAATGAGAAGCTGTACGTCAAAAAGCAAACTTGGTTGTATTTTACCCCATTGTGTGATACAGTGTTTTGTCATACCTGAATTGCTATGGCGAGATTTTTCTCTTGTTCATGGTGACTGATTTTTTTTCATAATTTCATGATGCTGATGTTAAGCAAAATTCGATGGATCTGTGAGGAAACATATTATCATCTAGATATATTTATATTATGTTGTTCTTATTCACTAAACGTAGCCATGGGTGAGTGATCATGGTTTGGGTCCACTGTAGCCAAAGATGCAATTTATGTTTACACTTAAAGTCCAAGTCACACGAATAAACGATATTAGCTCAATTTGTGCAGAATGTAATGCTAATTAATAATACGCTGATCAGCTGAAATAAAAACATCGCTTTACATCATTTTCAATAAAAATGATGTTGTGCGAACGGAATGATGACATCACCTGCTACGTTTTGTTTATAGCATGTATCGCAGCGTGCGAGAAAGTTTTACACCATGAGCTGGCCATAGCGTCGATGCAGCGCGCTCTCAACGAGGGGAACTCGCCTGCATTCTGGAACCATAAGTCAGCGATTGGTGCAACGAAAAGGGCATACAATCGGCCTACTTCCGGTGTGACAGCGACTCTCGAAATGCAAGCGAAGTCTTTTCACTCAGTACCGCGCTCCATCGACACTGCTAGCGTTCAAATTCTGCCAAATGCTACATTGACGCCAATAGTTGTTTGTGACGTCACAGTTTCGTCACATTTGTCCACTTTAAACTTTATTTTTAAAGTATAAAGATAACACTGGAAACGGGCAGATTAATGAATATTGACAAATTAACATTTGATTAAGCCAACTAGTGCTTTATAACAATTACGTAAACTGATGTGACTTGGACTTTAACCATAATCTCTCTCGAACACTATCCAAGGATCACCAAATCTCACCATTGGCTTTGGTGGCACTTTGTTATGGCAGTTCGACTCCGTCTACTATTGAGGCATAAATAAAGCAAATTGTTGTTTATTTCTGTTGCGTTTGGGGACAGTTTGCCACAGACTGTTTAACTGTCATACGTTGTTACAACTGTCTTGCTGTCTCTGTCGCTTTCTGTCGATCGGCGTGACTGACAAGCTGTCTGTGCGTTGTTTTATATCTCTTGGTCGTTCGAGTGTTGTTTGTTATAACCTGATGTGTTATAGTCATAGTGAGTGATACAGCAACACCGTTCTGTCAGATATGCACTTTGGCTGTGGCCAGTTCTTCTCTTGATTTCTGTGGTCTCATATCAGCCTTCGGCCACGTTTCACTTATCTCTGTGCAATGATATCTATTTCTCAGTTTCTTGGGTTTCCACAGAAGGTTATGTGTACCTAAGGACCACAGTTTTCCGAGTGCCATGGAGTTTTGAGCTGCGCTGCAGAATTGGGCCACTTCTATGGAATTTTTGCGGAATTTGCTCGGTGATGCAAATTTGCAGTGCTTTCTGACAAGAACTGTCATTCTCCTTAAATCGACTTACCACTTCTGCAGTCAGTTAGAGGACTCCACTGCAACACAAAAATATTCCATCGATAAGACAGAGTTAGGAAAATTAGCCACCGAAAACTGTGGCCCCTAGTGGTACCCATTTTACAGCGGATGCTGCTGTTGCCTACAACTCTACTGCAGGTTATTGCTAGTTAGTCTGCTCGGAAACGATAGTTTTTGGGAGGACTTAAGTTTTACTGCGGATGTTTATTATTTTTTTTATTTCAATCATAGGATCTCCAAGATGCATCAGCCGATCGGCGTGAAATTTTGCACGGCGGTCAGTACTAGGCCAAAGTTTATAATGCTGATTCAAAATTTCAGAAGGCTTTCCCCAAGAAAATTTTAGGAGCCAAAAACATGCAAAATTTGGCCCGATTTTGGATGACTTCGAAGTTTGGCGGCGAATATCTCTGGAACGGATGAAGATATTCGAAATCGGACTAGGAAGTTTTGTACCGTGATCCCCCCGTGTTGGGTGATAAAAGTTCGGTGAACATTGGTCCACTAATCATGGAGATTAAGCGGTGAAATTGTACTCATCCAAATCGACTTTTTCGAAAAACCATATTTTGACCCCTAGGTGTTCTGCACCCCCAAATTTTTACACATGCCATAGAATGACCAAGTCTTGCTAGTGCTCTCCCCACCTGGGACCTGGACCTTCTTACAATTTTTTTCAAAGGGGGGTCCAAAATTGGCCTTAATTGTAGCAAATTAGCTACTATAACTTTTAAGCCAAATGGAGTAGCCTAGTGAAACTTTGCCACGTGATGTAGTGCTAAGTGGGGCTAATAACGTGCGTACAAATTTTTGGGGGGCACCGCCCCCTTAAAATTTGGGATAGCAAAAAATGTCCAAAATTTGTCGCGATTTAGGACAACTTTCAACTTCAAGCTCAAATATCGACAAGCAGTAAATGGTGTTATCAACTACTGTCCCTCCCGCGTTAAACAAAAGAAATTTAGTGAACTTTGGTCCACTAACAACAATGGTTAGTTGGCTAATATCTACGTACCCTAAGTCGACACTGCGCGTTCTTTGTATGCTAATGCATTGGAGTTCAAGCCACGTGACTTTGCTACGAGAGGAATGTGAGCCCCTAAATTGTCTTCCCAATCGGACTTAGGGCGCCGGGCGGACTCACGTTGGGCTTTGGCCCAAATTTCTAGTTTAGTTTACAGTGTCTGACACTCGAAAACTTGCATCCTGTCACATTGGATTTCTGGTACAGGTGTTATGCAATGTATGCGTATGCAGATATATGTGTAATATGCATTCATTGTCTGTTCTCTATGCATGACTATACCAAGCAACGTGCTTCCGCTGCTGCATATGCATCGTCATTGTTAATGTTAATGAGTGCATAATTTGCAACGAATTATGCAAATTGTTACTTGATAGTTGTTTGCCTTGTAGTTAATTAATGTGCGGCGGTGTCGGAAATCGCACGACATGTTGTGATGATGTAAGTAATCCTGTATTGGCGTCATTGGCGGGTATTAGAAGTGTGCGGAAAACCTGTTTTGGTTTTCAAAAATGGACCTGAACTCTTCATAGTTTTCATTATTTCGTTTAGTTGCCTTTCTGTAACTTAATCGGCTTTCATGAGAATTGCAGTCAACATGTGAAGTACAGACATATGCATCTATGGTGCAACCAATATATTAAACTTTAGTAGTGAGTTGCTAGCAGAAATTAGAAAAGCAAAACAGAGCTATGCCAATTCAAAATCAAAACTGAAATTTTTGGATAAAACTAAACCCATGATGATTGACGATTCAGAATCGAAAAACCGTGGTTATTTTTAAAACCGAACCGAACTTTAAAAACCATTCTGCATACCTCTAGCATGTACAGTTTGATGGCGGTGCTGCATCAGTCTGCGTGGATTTAGGCCATCCCAGTCTTTAGTCATATCGCTGCCAGTATCTTTAGGGCAGATGGGATGACTGAATTAAGTATCGATTGGTGCATTTTTGTTAGTAATAGAACTGGAATTTCATGCAAGTTGTTACTGACCACATGTGTTTGTTGCAGAAGCATAACTGTAAATTTGTGCATTACATAGAAATTTGAGTCTATATTGTTATTCTCAGTTTATTTTTGAAGTCTGCAATTTTTTGACAGTTGGTTAAATATGACAATATACGGTACTGTCCACATGATATTGATAGAGGAAAAGCTGACAACACTAAAATCTGGAATTACCATTTATCGAGACAAAAAATGACATCTGACATTGAATTAAGTCCTGTGCAGAATGGTGTAAATCTGCAGATTAACACTTGGCATTCTTTCTGTTCTTTTTCATATAGTTATAGTTTGTGTAGTCACTGTATTCTTATAAGATCTCGGCACGGAATATTCGCATTCTGTCTGTATATTTGTAAATTGCATAGCATGGCTGTCGCTGTCCTTTTATTTTCAAACTGTATGTAAATGTTACATGACTTTTCATATCACTTTGCATTATTCGAATTGGGATGTGCAAAATAAGTTCGAAGAGAAAATTTTTCAGATTTATTTCAGTGTTTTTAGCATACCTTTGTATCAAACGTTTTAATGATGATTCTGTCGGTTTTCTTTATTTAGCCAATCGTTTTAGTACCGGTTTAAAATATTGCTGGAGCGTATACTTTTGCTGTTGCTAAACTAACAACATTCAAGTTTGCAAGTCTCTGGACTTGGTTGTGTCGGTCTTGTTGTCATCTTAACCATTGTAGTTTCTTTGCTTTTATAATTGTGCCACTAAAAACTAGGGTGTGGTGAAGACTGATATTATTTGGCACTTTTTGTGATTTTAATTTTTACTTAGGATGGCAAGGTTTGTGCACCTTTGAAGATTTTCCAAGTGTCAAAGGAACAGATGTGTGAGAAACTAGTATTAGAATACTGTTGAGTTGAGATGTTTTTGTTGACTTTTTTATTCTATATACTGTTGCAGTAGTAGTAATTGTGATGATTGCTCCACAGATGTAGATTCTTACAGTAGCAATGCTCAGGGTTTGGTTTAGTACTGAGCATTTGATATGTGCTGAGCGCAGTAAAAGTCGGATGGCCTTGATTCGATGTTTTAACATGTTGTAAATACATTATTTCTGCTGCAGCTATCTCTGTTGTGCTGCGGCGACCAATATATACCGAATGTTGTAAATGTCGCAGCGACTGGCCTACTGATAAAACGTTGCCGAAAACGTTTCTACCTATGCACCTTCCGGCGTTTTTCCGTTGTTGCGAGCGTTGAGTGACTTTTTGCAGTTGCCAACTAATGTAGATAGACTTTCAGGAGGTGTTTGTAATGAATCGCGTAGTCAGTGTGTTGATTTGGGGGTTAGCAGACCTGTGAATAATGGGTATCTCCATTCTTGACACTATTCAGTCCAGCGGCATTTTTTTCAACAGACCAAATTCAAACAGACAGCTGCAACTTTCCGACAGACGAGATTTTGGGTGCATAAAATTTTAATTTTGCCGCTATATTTCCCCAAAATGGGAGTTTTGGCTCCAAACGAAGATTTTCTAACAAAATTTAGGGTAATTCAATGCCCCTCATCGCCATCCCCCTGCCACAGCACCACTGATCCAGTCAAACTATATTTTGTTGTCAGTAGGTGTTTGGTGCAACGGTGACTTGTCAGGTTGCATGACTACTACAGAATCCGTCGCATGCGATGTCTAGACCTACGCAGATGTTGACGTCAAATACAAAAACTGTAACGCTACTAACATCCACTGACACTAGCAAATTGTCATGTGACCAATGTGCAGTGAGGTCATGGCAATTATTCCCTCGTAAACTATTGGCTGCCGTTGGAAAACGTCTGAGAATCGTTTTCTCGTCCACAAATTTCGGTCGGAAAATGCAAAATTTGGGCCTGAAAACCCTTACTTTGGAGTTAATTTGAGGGCAGTTAATGTGCAGAGTTGACATTTTGAACACCCGAAATTTCCTCTGTCTATAATGTGCAGATGTCTGTCAGATAAATGCAACTTCCTGTCTGGCTACTTCTTCAGCTCGCGGTGCCACTGCTCAGCACGGTCAATACACGTATAATGCGTGTAATATCGGACGTTGCTGCACGAAATCAGTTAATCACTGAACTCAACGTCGAATGGTATGGACCAGTGTGGCATACCAGCACTTCCTTGGCCGCCTGGAAAGCATACCATCACTTCTTTTCGGAGAACAGATATACCGGCATGCTTTGCAGGCAGTTTTCTGAGATTTAGGCAACTAATCGCTTATTTATTTGCTTGATTAGTGGCCAAATTAGTGCTAGCTTGTTCATTTAGCAACCGTTTTGGTTCAGATTTGTCTTTATTCTTTAAACTGCACTTAATTTGTTCAGTTGATTATGAGGAAAATTAAAATTGTTGCCACCAGATGTCATATTTTAAGGCAAAGATGCATACAATTCAATTTCGGCTGGGGCTTTGCTCCGGACTCCGCTGGGCGGGGGAGCTTTAACACTCCCCAGACTTTCTAGCTGGATTTCAGAAGTTCTACTCCTATGGGTGTGGCTCGGTAGTCTAACGGTAACGCGCCGGACTTGTAATCTTGAGGTCACTCAGGGGTGCAGGTTCGACTCCCCACCAGGACACTGCCGGGTAACGACCTTAGGCAAGTTGTTCACACACATGTGCCTCTGTCACCAAGCAGTATAATTTGGTACCGGTCAAAGGGCGGTGATGCCTCGAGGCTGGGAAGGTAACCGTAGGTCTGGCGTCACACTGGCCATGCGTCACGGACTCGAGTGGTTTATCCACCTACGGGCTCAACGGCAGCGAGTGGGAGATGAGCACCCCGCCTACGCCCCAGCTTGGGCATGGCTCCCTTTACCTTTAATCCTATGGGAAAGGAGGGGTATGAAGGGAGGAACGGGATAGGAGGAGGATTCGAGAGAAGGGAGGGAAGGGAAGGGAGGGGCGTAAGGGAAAGCTACCATACCGGCACTTATTTTTTCCAATTTGAGCTCTGGTTAATGATACACAAATTGTTAATGATACACAGTGAAATACAGTAGTCCATGTTACCAGCAGTGTTGTGGGTTAATGATGTGTCGAGTTTTTTTAGCATTGATCACAAAGGTGTGCACACTCGGGGCAGCCAAGTTATCATACCGCCAATGAGGGTGATAAATTATCTCTGATAATCCCCCGTCCTTACTCTTCCTCCTCTTACTCTTTCTTCCCCTTTTCTCCCTCCCTTCCCTTTTTTTTCCTTTTTCTTTCCCTTTCCCTCATCGGTCTTTTCCGTTAAATCAAGCTTGGGAGTCTGGGGAACCGTTGTGCTCACCCATAAAAATATGGCGTTTGGTGGTGACAATTTCTGTCATTTTTCTAGGAATTTGATGCAGCTTAAACAATAGGTCTAAAGCGAAAATCAGGACAAAAATAATAGATCTTCATCGTCTGCTGGTGATAATTGAATTTGCGCGGGTGAAAAGGTTAAACACTGCACAGTAGTTTAGCTTCATGCGTGGCTTAATTTCAGTTTTTAGCCACAGAATGGTCCTTAGATCGTTGGGCATTTATCTGAGCAGCATTTTCTAATGACTGCAGTGAGAGTTTACTGCATTTCATTCTTGTTTCTTTAGTTACATTGCAACTGTGATTGTTTTGTTGATTAGAGGAACTCGTTTTGCTTTGGCTTAGTTAGAAAGCACTTACTGAGTTGTAGGCTCCTATGTGTATTCGTTTGAAGTGTTTCTTATGTATGGTAGACATAATTATAATTGGCTAACGTCTCACTTCACGGAATGTAAAATCATGTTAAAGCAAACTTGTTGAATAGTTTTTTTGGTAGTATTTTGCCTCAGCGGATTGTATGTAACCGATACAGTTGGTTGTTGCCTGTATTAAATTAATTAGTATACATGTAGGCCTAATACGTATATTATTTATGCACTGCGGATTATTGATAAGTATTCTTTTTCTCCTGGTAGCATTAATAGTGTAACGAAAATAACATACGGCATGTTACCATGTGTGTAATAAGCAAATGCGTTAGCTGGCAATGCATTGTGATATCGAACGAGATATATTTTGACAAGTGTAAGTTATTGACAGCGTTTTGTTTTGTTAAACCATTTAGTTGCATTTTTGACGTCTTATATGATTTGTTGTATATTGAAGAAGAGACATAAACTTTGATAACCAGTTAGCAATTGGATTGGGATATATTCGTCCGCACTCTATAGTCTACCAATTGTGCTACATTTTTGTGTGTGCTTTTCCCGACCGTTATAATTTCATTTCTAATGCACGCATTCGACAAAGTACGTGCGATTGAAAGAGTGTATTGTTTGCTACTGTTGTTGTAATATAATATCTAATTAGCATGTTATACGATAGTGGTCTGGTTTAATTGACGATTACAGCAAGTGTCGTACGTGTTGGTGTTCTGCCTCATAAATAATGAATTTTCTTCAAAGATTTGTTTTTTTTCTGATTATCGCGAACTTGCACAGGTTTGCATAATACGAGGGTCGTTCGATAAATAAGTTACATTCTGTTAGTTTTCCGAATATAAAAAATGCAAAAAAACTTTTCACAGTTTGCAAACCTATGTCAGGGCGATATGAGTCAACACTCGAAAACGGCAAAAATGGTTTTGGGGCGAAATTATCACATGTTGAATTCCAGACTGGCCCTTACAGGACTAGCCATCCTAAATACTTGAAAAATACTACTGTATTGTAAACAAAATTTCGTTCTAGATACTTTTACTAAGTAAGAATCGCCTATTCACCGTACAGCAATTGTCTGCCAGTGCCAGCAAGTGTGTCAGCAGCAGCAGCAGCTGTGGTCGCAGCTGGACGTCTCAGCAGCTGCAGCTACTAGGCCCACACACTGCTGCTGCTGCTGCTGCTGCTGCCGTGAACTACGTGAATCACTCTGCGCCGGTGCGCCTAGCTGAATGGTCGATACGCTACTGTCTGCGTGCGTGTGTGCGCCGACTTTCGTCGCTGGTTTTGAATTCGACCGACAGATGATTCTGCCTGTCTTCGCCGTCGCTGTCGCCGCTGCGAACCAGGTCCTACCGTTTAGTAGTATAGCGCTCTAATACATTACATTGTCAACATCAGCTTACCGGGTGTTGTGAAATTTCTGTTGACAAACTGACCTGTTGCTGCATACACTGGCAATTCGCTTAGTTTTTGAAATTATCGATTTGCCCGTGGAATACACGTGACAGAAACGTTCCAGTCGCAACTTCGCTGACAGCAGAGTGCGAACGGTCCACTAACGTGAGTGTTCTGCGTTTTGTTTAGCCTACTGTTTTTAGGCCTATGCGGGACCTCCTAATTTTAACTTGAAACGATTATTTTGTGTGATAATTTATAATGAAATAGATTTATATTATTTGTCAACAGCGATAAAATAATCACTTTTATAGGGGTATTTCTTTTTTGACACACCCGTTCGAGGAGAATCCTTTCACCCAACGGCACAAAATTTGCTCACAAAAATATTTAGCCTAGTCTACTGCAGTGCGTATACAGAAACCACCATTTGGTTGTATTTTAAATGTGCATGTTTAATTATGTATGCGCAAAGCAGAACTTTTCTATAGAGTTACTTAATTAAAGATTACATTAATTTTCGCCAGCTCTTTCATCCATTTATTCGTGCCTGGGTCAAGTCAGCCTTTCGACCCTCCGGTATATGTAAATCGGCCCATCGGGTACCTGCTTACCTGTCTGCTGTGTCGGGTGTGATCCCGCATGACAGGTGCAGCTCCGCCGTCTGCTCTGCGATGAGTCTCGTACACATCCTTCTAACCCCTTCCTGCATGATCTATGAGCTGCAGCTGAACGTAAACCTTAATTCTCACGCACTGATTGCGAGGTTATGTTAATTCGGTTTGTGCAGTGCGGTCAGTGGCGGTTCTAGCCTGGGGCTGGAGGGTGCTATAGAACTCCAGATTTCGGCTTAGCACCCCTAGATTAGCATGGAATAAGCCTAATAGTTTTCATACAGGGTTTAGGCCTGACATTTACACAGTGCGTGTCGTATTCTAGCGTTGATTGCAACGTTCGATATAACAGCGTCACCATAGCGTTGGCCTATATGAAACTGTACTCACCGTGGGAAATCGCTTTCTTTCTGCGACCAGAAGTCGCGCGCTAGCCTTCTGATATAGGCCTAAGCGGTACGGTTGGCCTTTTAAATACATCCTCTGACTTTACCACTGCCTAATTGTGAGCACAGCACTTTCAGATTTTCGGGGCTAGAACCGCCACTGAGTGCGATAGGCCTATAGACCGCAACACGTCTGCAGCGTGCAGCCTTTGACCACTGACAGTGAATCTGACAGCAATTGACCGTATAGTACATTGTCAGAAACACGCGATCGTTGCGACGCCGCAGGCTCCGATTGGATCCCAGACTGACTCACCTTCCAGCTGATTGTAGCCTATAGCACGCTGTGACACTTTTAAACGGCCGGAAAAATTCCTGTCCTTCCGATTGCCATAATTCCCCCAAAACACTAGCGTTTTTTGAAATTTTGTATTAGGCAGTCAAAAATTTGTACAGTTATTTTAGTTTGTTTTTAACGTTTTACTGAAAAAAAAAACGGTTTGCATTTAACTAGTATCCAAGTTACTATTTGGTGTGCCATCTTGTTTTTATGAGTTGTTGTTGTTGTGTTGTTGTGTTGTTGTAAATAGATCACATATAGTGATATAAAAAATTTTAAACAAACTTTACTCCTGTACCCACTTTTTTGCCAGCTGCAATCCAAAGCAGAGGAATTTTGTTAGGCCCATGCAGTTACTCTTAGTCAGACATTCGGTATTTGCAGTGATGACGAAGTCGAGTGGACTCCACTCCAATCACATTAGAGTTTTTATTTTTTAGGACTCAGACACTCAGACTCCCAATGGATTCGTACTAATAATATCTTGGAAGCAACTAAAACAATAATTCTGCTATCTTTTATTTTTTTGGTAAAGGTAAAGGTAAAAAGGTAAAGGTCGTCAATTTGTATAGCGCGTCTCGCGTACACGCCTCTAACGCGCTTGGTCTTGTCACTAAATGTATATTGAGGACTTTTATACGCCAAGTACCCGCGCACGGTCACCCGGTTGTCTTGGTCGAAGGATTGAAATTGAACAAAGGTATCGGAGAATTCCGTCACGGCCAGCATTCGCTACAAACACGTAGACGTTTGCTGGACGTTTGCTGGATCGTGTAAACACCTTATAACGCTGGCGTGGAGGCGTGCGCGAGAAAGATAGGCGCCAGAAACTGGAGTCGATGTGTAGTATATACTAGTAGGGCCTCTACGTCGTCAGCTGTTCTTTTCCGCGCTGGAAAGTTAATATTCATTTCAGGAGCGCCAAATGTGCCAGCCCCGGGAGAGCTTGGCCCTTAATATTTGGGCGTGTCCTGGTTTGTAGCCAAGCCAGCCATCTTTTTACTGACAATCATGTCAGGGGTATAGCAGAAAAAGGCCAAATATTTTCCTGCGTGTTTGCATGCTTGAAAATTTAAAGGAAACCATCACATAGCTACGGAGCGTCACCTGCCATATGGGATCACATCGTGTTACCTCGCCACCCGACATGCACAAATGAACGCGTTTCGCCTCAACTCCATGGCCTGCAGACAGACCGGTGTGTACTGGATTTACTTACTCCGGAAGGATGAAAGGTCCAGTTATATACCAAGATTGTTCACCTGTCCTCATACAGTCATTCGTCCTGCTAGTAAACACTCGATAGCGACTCGACCCGTAGTCGCACCAAGAACCTCTCGATCGCAAGTCTGACTTCCTACAGTTACACTACAAAGACCCAGTAGTTTTCCCGGTTGTCATGTCCATCCCATGAACGTTTCGTTCTTGGCGCTTTCGGCGTCGCGAGCTTTGCGTCAGCCCAATATTGACGACGAATGGACGCAATGGTTCGATTGTTCGATTTAACCACAGTCATTTATCTGGTGTCTACTGGTGTCTGCACAGCCGTGCGTTACATACAAAGCACACGAAGATGTTGTCTATGCGATCTGAGCGTGTCATAAGTATGATACCGCACTGTCTGGAGCGCATGGCATAAGCTGGTACTGCGTATTCGCTTACCCACTTTAACAGTGCTGTAACTAATACAAACATTACAAACACTACCGGTACATGATAACACACTGTATAGCTGAACAGCTGCTACAGCACGATGGTGATTTTTGACGTGTTGCGTCACGCACAGCTGAGCAAGTAATTACCAAGTCGCAGAAAGGGAACGCTGACACCGCATGCCACCGTGGCCGGCGGAGCTCATCCCTCATCGGAGCGTGTGTGAGTGGATCGGTGGAGTCGCGGCATAATGTCAGACTTACGATCGAGAGGTCGCTGGTTCAACTCCCAGTCGGGTCGCTATCACGTGGATGGGTGATTGTCTACGGAACCATCTAAGGAATAAGTATACGCCTATAATCAACACCGGGGTTGAGGGTAGGTAAATCGAGTACATGCAGCCAGTCTGACTGCATGGGTTACGGCGTTGCGCGTTCACCTGTGTTGGGTGGCAGGTGATCCCACATGGCAGACGACGCTCCGTAGCTCTGCGATGGGTTTCCCACAACTTTTTTGCGAGAGTACAGTGTACATTACACGTCAAGACCTGGGAGTATGCCTCGACAGTGGCGTTGAAGCAGAGAAAGGCAAACAGAGAGGAGGGATTGTTCCCTTCAACTTTAGACTGTCGGGAAACTTTCTTCTTGTCATAGAATTTTCTCATAGAAGTAGGAATTTTGTAGCTGCAAATTTTCTGCACTACATTGAAGGCATTTTGGGCAGAATTGCAATTTTGAGCTTTCGCGTTTTCCTCTGTCGGAAATTTACAGCTGTTAGTTAGAAAATTGCAACTTCCTGCGCTCTCCTACTTTTTTAGCCAACGACGCTGCTGTGTCTGGAATCTGGGTCTCATAGTCTCATGTAAACTGGTAAGTTTTTTTTACATATATTTGTATAGCGATGATAATAGTGTTCCGATTGATGAGACGGTATTTTTCGTGCAAAATTGAATAGTAGGCCCTAAGCTTACGCTCCAAGAATGCCTATGTACGACGACGCAAAACAGGAATAGGCCTATTCTTTTTAACGGACATGCTTATCTCTTGCAGCAGATCCGTTCAACATGTAGGCGGCTTGGCGAAAAAGTCAATATATAGGCCTACAAGTCACAAAGAAGTAGCACAAGACGGTATATACCGACAGGAAACTGTTAAAACGCGCCAGATTGTGCATATCGAAGGCGCCAAGACGTTTGCTGTTTGTATTTAAAGTTTCGGACGGACGTAATCGCCCGGGCGACGACTGGCCCCGTGACCGGCGAGGACCGGCGACGGTGTATATTATGCGACTTCTGGTTCTCGAACCCGGCACAATTGTGTCGGGTCGTATGTTTTCTTTGATCCCTTCCTGCGGTGTATCGGAATGTGGTAAGGTGGCTGCTTTGGGGTAGCTTTAGTATAGACAGCGTAGGTCTAATACCCCGTTTACACGACCAAGCTGGCTCCAGCTCGTGGAACACTCATCGAGCACACATCGAGCTGACTTGATGAGAGTTCATGTATAGCTCACGAATGCTTGATGAAGACTTGTAGAAGCAGCTTGATGAATGCTTGCAATATCAATCAAACATGTTTGATAACTAAAACATTCACCAAGCTGCTTCGCCAAACATTCACCAAGCACTTGTCAAGCCAGCTCGCCCAACTACGTCTTTGCAATCTATACACTTGAACGAGCTTGACGAGTGCTCGACGAGCTAGCTTCATCGTGTAAACGGGTATAATGGGAAACAGCGACAAATCAGTATTTGTCGCTGTTTCCCATTATACCCGTTTACATTATACCGCCTTTCAGTAACAACAGAAGGTCCGCTCACAAAGTTCAATCCCGTCAGGCGCAAGCAAATCAAAGTACACATTCACTGACACTCCAGGGAGGAGCTGTGAAACCCACGTTCATTTCAGAGTCACGGACGGCGCTACCGTTCAACTTCACTATGTCTCTGCTCGTGCTAGGAGGCGTGTTTGATGGCCGCCAGACGCACCGACAAAACATCGAACAGCCCGATAACCGTGCAACAACGTCGTACCATGGTATTGTAGTAACACTGTGCCGAGTGTGTGTAAAAATTAGGGGGCTTGTGCGTCGCTGCGAAAGGGGGATATAATCTACAATGTCGCCAGAGTAAACAGTAGGCCTAAGAGAGACGATTTGCAGAAATATACTTTACCTTACCGGTTAGGTCTAGGCCTATAATTTAATTTGCACTAGAAAAATGACAGCAAGCTGCCAGATTAATCTAGCATTGAAATAAAAAAACGAACTGAAAGCGTTTTAGATGGAAATTAAACAAGAGAAAGTGAAATGGAAGTACTGTAGTTTTTTTGTGTAATTGCGGTGACAAACTTGCGGACAGAAAGCATAAACGCCGCGTATCACATAACCTCTTTGGCGGAGGTAATTAAGCATACGATTGCACACGAGTGCACAGCTCTGTTGCATGGTGTTCCATGGACTAAATGTAAAACACAGCGGGTTCGTTTGTCAATCGGCACGTTGCGATTACGTGTAGGCCTACTGCTGCGGCGGGTGGCAGCATCGTCTTACTGGCCATGCCATGCAATGTTCTGTGCGCAGATAACGGCACGAACATACATGTGTTAGCGCACTGGCACAGGCGCGATAAAATAGAATAGGCTAAAATAACAATTAAGCGTGCGTACAGATCGACAGGATTGAAATGAACTCAACTGCAATGCAGTGAAATGAAAACCGCGCGCTCCGGCTTTCGTACTGCGTGCTTGCTTACCCACCCAGCAGTGTGGTGTCCAGTACTTATGTTATTTTATCGCAGTACACGCGAATCCCCTTGCAATAAAATACAACTTCTCCGGTAGCGCCACGCTTCACTGTCATTTGCAATAAAACAGAGTTTGCATCCGAACGCAGGGCACGCATAGAACGTAAGAAAGTAGGCCTACGTGACGAACGCAGCTGACACAACGGCCAAAATACAAGGATAGAAGCGGTCAGTGGCGTAACTACGGGAGGCAAACGGGCGCCGGCTTCAGAAAGGGCGCCAGGGGGCGCCAAAGGGCTTGAAAGGGGCGTCAAAGGTGCGCCAGATCCCAAGGTTCTATTTCTGAAACCACATAATAGTTCTCAATTTCTGATTACCTCCGCCAAGTATAATGTCGTGAACATGGCAACTACTGTTTTCACTCTATTCTGTTGTTCTGTCTGTCGTTCTGTATGTGTGCTCAATGGCGTATACGTGATGTCACAATAACAAAGACGTCATTGCATTGTTATCTTCAGATAGCTTCAAAACGGTTATAATACGAACCTTAAATTTTGCATGCTTGTTAACAGGGACAGTGCGGACATGAACCTTTAAACGTTTTAAGAAAAGGGGGCGTGGCCAGGGTCACGTTACCTTAAATTTTTGTATTAGCCTATATTAGCCTATTTATTAATTTTTGTATTTACCATGAAGAACGGTTTTTTTCATCAATGAACCAGATAATGTTCATTACCGAACAGGGTTTAAGATAGTGTTTTTTGACAGAAAATGTGCAAGGTATAGCAAGTGTGTAGCAAGAATATGTCTTATGTGCAATAGCATTTTGGTCCAATAGGCCTATTGCCGATTTTGAGTGGAAATGTAGCCTAGTAATCTACTTGAGCAATTGCATATCATTGGTGCAAAGTATTGCGTTAGAAAGATCTTCAAAAAATTGTTACCACCAGATATCGTCTTTTAAAGCTAAAATGCACCACATTGGCTAGGGTTTTACCCCAGATCTCCTACAAATGGCGGGCCGGGGGGAGGCCCATGCGTTACAATCTTGCCTCCGGGCGCTGACGACCATAGTTCGAGAAAACGTTTTTTTTTTCGTTTTTTTGAAAATTAAAAAAAACGTGATTTTTTACGTTTTTTAAATGACCTGTCAAAAAAACGGAAAAAACGTAATTATATCAATACAGCATAATCTTATCTGAATGTGCAAAATTTTCCATATACGGTACACATACGATTTAATACGGCTGATGGACAATCTGAAGTCGCTGGACTATCAAGAGACGACTGTTCAGTGGGAGGAGTGGAGACTGTCAGACGATGATGCACCTGAGTCTGAATATGCGGAAGGAGAAGTGGACTAACTATAACAGACTGTTTGTCTGCTTAGTATATAGAAGTGCTAACTTTATGTAGTAATACTGACAGTCGATAGTTGCTGCATAAT